>Ga0207121_1025_pt1 | contig 33869 bp, 31 predicted proteins | sample Alteio_BWMinHeat_41_FD_153513 | JGI IMG/M metagenome (GOLD analysis project Ga0207121, IMG submission 153513) | Enriched cells from forest soil in Barre Woods Harvard Forest LTER site, Petersham, Massachusetts, United States -... | ecosystem: Environmental > Terrestrial > Soil > Temperate forest >... | reverse complement strand
AATACACCCAGGCTGAAAATCATGATGACGGCCATCGTCATCATGATTTTCAGCCTGGGTGTATTGACCCAAAGCATGAATGAGATCAATTATGCGCAGCAGCAGATTGACCAGATCGCTTCCCAAGAGCTGGCCAAAGGAATGTTCTGGAACGGTTATTCCAATGCCATTAACGCTGGATCTTCAACGATGACAAGTATCCCGAGCACTCCTTGGCCAACGATGAACGGGCGCAATTATAATGTGGCGTTGACTTATACCGTTGCCACTACTGCCGTCACGGCGAATGGCATTTATGACACGTTCCAATAATTTCTTTGAATCGCGTTGACAAAGCTTTTTTTGTATTGTCTAATGAAATTTAGTGAAGATTTCTTATCATTTTAATAAACCGGGTCTTAAATTAAAATGGCGGCGCCTTCTTTAAAAAAATTTGGCTTTTTTTGGGGTGATGACAAGGTGACCCTTGTTGAGTTTGAAAAAAACTCGCCCGTCCAGATCATCCATTCGCCGTTGGGCTCGAAAATAAATACTTCGTTACCGTTTAGTTCCAACCTTACCGAAGAAATCCAAGTCACCGCACTCATTAAGAAGATATTACAGGATAACGGGATTACGGGCGGCAATTTTTGTATTTCCCTGCCCATGAAAGAGATTATTTTACGCTCTTTTATCATCCCTTTTGTCAAGCAGGATGATGTCCCCAACGCCATTAAATTCGAGGCCCCCAAATATGTGCCTTTTGATATCAAGGATTTGTCCTATGTTTTTCATACGATCCCCATGACGGATGGCAAGGATAAGCGTTTGCAGGTCATCCTTTTTGCCGTGCGCAAAGATGCGCTGGCCCGGTATGAGCGCATTTTCAAGCAGGTCAGTATTGAGGTTTCTCACAGCGAACCTTATATTGTGAGCCTGACCAAAGCGTTATTGTTTCGCAAGGAGATCAAGGCATCAGAGCATTTCGCTTTTTTAACGTTGGATAAGAATTTAGGCCGTATTTGTTTTATCGATAAGGGAATACCGCAGTTTATCCGTGAGTTTACGGTCAGCTCTCCTTCCCAGTTGGAACAAGCCGATGATTCCGCAGCAAACTTGAGTTCGAAGATTACGACTGAAGTGGGAAATTCTTTTGATTTCTACGCCAGGCAATTCAATGCGGAGGGGATCGGGCATATGCTGGTTTTGTCTGACTTTGTCCAGAAGGATTTACTGGATGTCCTGGAGACGGAATTAAAATTAAAGATAACGAAATTTTCTCCCATCATCAGCACGGGGGCCTTTGGTCAAAGCAACGATATAGATGCCATTTATGCCATGGGGGCTTGTGTTACCCCACCTGTAGAACCGCTTTCGAAATTTAATTTTATTGAAGATAAAACCGCCAAACCCGGGTTTAAAAAAAAATTAACGGCATTAATAGCGGCCTTCGAGCTGTACAAAGAACCTATATTAGCAGTTTTGGTCTCAGGTCTTTTGGTGGTAGGGGTGAACTTCTGGCTCCAGTCTCAATTGAAAGTTGTCCAGAGCCAATATAACCAGATCATTGCCAAAGAGGGAGGGTTTGCGAACGAAACACAACAGAGCGTACAGGATGAGTTGAAGGACAATATCGATAAACTGAACCAGTACAAGAGTGTAAGAACAAACAGTGATTTATCCTTGATCATTGTCAGGGTGGCCTCCCATCTGCCTGAAGGTACCTTGCTAAGCGGGCTGCTTATAAGCTACAACCCGGGTGATGCCAATAATGGGCATGTGACCATTGATATTAACGGTTTGGTTGTTAATAAAGACCCAAGTGAGCAAGAAGCAGTTGTTGATCAAATGTACGCAGATTTCAAGAATGACAAGGAATTGGGCCGGTATATTAATAGCGTGAATCTGGTTTCTTTTACTCACGAAGAGTATAATGGAAAACAAGCCACGGGGTTTAATATTCATTTTTCCTAAAAAAATATGCTAGATCTCGATCTTGAAAAAATAAAATCGCAGCTTAATCTTGAAAATTTCGAAGCCAGCCAGATCCCTCAGATGCTGTCTCAGTACAGCATGGTTGTTTGGTTTGTTTTTCTTATAGGGGCATTGATAACCGCAGGTGTGCTGTTTAATACTGAGCATACTAAGGAACAAGCTTTACACGCCCAGATATCCCAGGAACAGGCGAAGATTGCGCTCATGAAGTCCAGGGACGCGGCCATCCAGGATTTTAATAATTTTAAATCTTCCCTAAAGCCTGAAATTAATGAAGTTCAATTGATTAAGGAAATTTCGGATGATGCAAACCTTTATCATATTACCTTTACTTCCCTTAAGCCCGGTCAGAGCCAGAATTTAGGTTTATATGACGCGATCAATGTCAATTTTAGCGCTGTCGCCAGTAATTTTAAAGACACGATGCTTTTTTTGAGAAAAATAGAAAAATCACCCACTCCCTTAAGGGTTAATTCATGGAGCGGGAACGAAGGGGCCGATGGGAAAATCACTTCTAACTTAGAAGTCAGCGCTGTACATATTCATCCATGATAAAATTATTCTTTTTGACGATATTTCTTTTGCTGGGCAGTTATTCGCTCAAAGCTGATGAGACCTCCAGCGATGATCAGGACTTTATGAATGAATTGGACAGCGTTAAGAACCCCTTTGAGGACGGTTTACCCAAACCGGTAATTATCAAGGAGACGCCTGCACCTGTGGTAGTCCCGCCGGCCCCACCGCCGGTTGAGGCACCGCAGCCCCTTCCTAATCTTGAACTGGATGGTGTTATGGTGGGAGAAGATGCACAGTCTCCACATGAGGCGATTATCAACGGTCAAATTGTGCCTTTGGGAGGGGTTATTTTAGGCGCGAAGGTGCTGTCTATAACCAAAAAGGGCGTTGAAATGCTTTTTAATGGTAAGAAATATTTTTTAAAGATTGAATAATCCTCATAGAGAGGTTAAAATTACTATAAATTATAAACTAAATCCAAGGTCAAGGGAACATTGTAGAAAAAGCTCTGGGCTGTCCGTTTTCGGCCAAGCACATTAACCAGGGCAGGAACACTAAAAACAGGAGAGATAATGGTTAAACCTATTCTTACAATATGTTTGTGGGCAGTTTTTTTTCTTTTGGGTGCTGTGCGGGGCTGGTGCGACATAGATATGGAGAACCGTTTTCTTGGTTCCGATGTGCTTAGCGCAAACACAAACTCAAAAACTGTTTTTCTTGATGTCAAGAACGTTTCCTTGATAGACATCCTAAAAACAATTTCCCAACAATCGGGCTTAAGTTTTATAGCGGCCCATGATGTCGAAGACAGAAGGATAACCGTTTATATCAATAAAGTGCCGTTAAATCAAGCCATGCAAATGATATTGGATGCCAATGATTTGACCTATCAAATGCAGCCGGACAGCAATGTTTTCATTGTCATGAAAAAGTATCAGACAGCAAAGACCCTGATCACAAAAGTTTTTCAGCTTAAATATGCCACGGTTTCCACATCGCTGTTAAACAACACTATTGCCGATGAGCCGTTGGCAGGTAGTAATCAAACGCCATCTACTGTTTCAACACCATCGATGGCGACATCAACTACAACAGGATCAGCACCGACAACGGCACCCTCTGCCGGAGGGCAGCAAAATCAGCCTACTGCGATCGGCTCAGGCGGAGGCGGGGCCGAGCTTTCGACAGGCGGTATGGAAGAGGCGGTCAAGGACTCGTTGTCCCGGGATGGTAAGATAGTTGAAGATTCCCGCACCAACAGCTTGATCATTACCGATGTGCCCGGCCAATTTCCGCTTATTGAAAGCACCATTGCCAGGCTGGATGTACCCATACCGCAAATTCTTATTGAAGTAATAATGCTGGATGTCTCAAAAGATGTAGAGGACCAGTTGGGGATTACCTATGGTGCACAGCCGTTCAAATTTCAAGGAGGGGCAAAAAAAGTGGATTATCCTTTTAGCGTCGACCGATCTGCTGCTGGTTCAGGCATATTCACTCCCGGGATTTATGATTCCACAGGTATGACGGCAGCGGTGAATTTTTTAATCTCCAATACCGATGCCCGCACGCTGGCGAAACCAAGGATATTGACTTTAAACAACCAGACCGCTCAAATTGAAATATCAACCAACCAAGCTGTTGATGTTGTGCCGTCCAGTTCATCGACAGGGACCGCAGGTTCAATAGCAGGGTTTACCGTAGATCGGTTTACAACCGGCGTGGTTTTAAAAGTCACGCCGCAGGCCAATTTGTTGACAAATGAAGTCACCCTGGCCGTTTCTCCTAAGGTTGTTTCTGTTAATTTAGCTGAGGTCACGACGCCTAGCGGCGGAAGAATTTTTGATCCTGAGACCCGCGGCTCTGATTCCATATTAAAACTTAAAGACGGCCAAAGCATGGTTATCGGCGGGTTAATGGATAATCAGACTACTAATGTTGCTTCAAAGCTTCCTATTTTAGGGGATTTACCGGTCATTGGATCCGCATTCCGTTCAACTGACAAAAAAGTAAATCAGCGTGAGTTACTTATTTTCCTTACTCCGCATATTATTCATGATCCCAATGAACAAAAATATCCAGCAGAAAACAACAGTTTAACGCAAGACCAGGCAACTTCAGACAACCAGGATGTCTCAGCAGCCCCCCTTGCGGGTTCAGATGACAGCGTATACAACCTCAATACGAAATGAAAAGATATTGACCTATGGCTCGCATCAGAATCGGCGAATTATTGATTAAGCAAGGACTGATGTCTGAGAGTCAACTGCAAGAAGCCCTCAATATCCAGAAACAGCAAAAAGGAAGCCGCATTGGTGAAATTCTGATCCAAGCGGGCATGATCAAGGAAGAAGATTTTGCCGTTGCCTTAAGCACGCAGTTGTCAGTCCCTTTCGCCTCCTACGCTTCGGGTCTGCTCAAACCCAAAGCAGACCAGAGCCTTGAGAAGCTGGTAAGCTTCGAATTCGCCAACAAGAGTTTAGTCCTGCCTTTAAGCAAGAATCTGAATTCCTTGACCTGTGCCATCTTTGACCCCCTGGATTACATTGTTTTGGATAATCTCAAGATCCTTACGGGATGCGATTTGAATTTGGTCATTGCCACGAAGAATGATATCACCAAGGCCATCAATGAATTCTACGTGACCGGCAGGGAAGCGGCGCAAAAAGAAGGCGGCACTGTCCTGGACCAGGCCCTTCAGAAAAGCTATGTGGATGGCGCGCGCCACAGCACCGTGGAAGAAAAAGGGGTCCTTGCTGATTCAGAGTTGAGCATTGACCGCCTGATTGCCAAGGCCGGAGAGGCTCCTGTCATCAAGCTCGTTGATCTGGTCATCCGCCAGGCCATTGATGAAAGGGCCAGTGACATCCATATTGAGCCTTTTAAAGACAGGCTGGAGATCCGTTACCGTATCGATGGGGTTTTGTATCAAATACCCCCTCCGGCGGCGAATTTGCACCTGCCCATTCTTTCGCGTATCAAGATCCTGGCTAAAATGGACATCGCGGAAAAACGCCTGCCCCAGGACGGGGCCATCTCCGCCAAGCTGGAGGACAGGGTGGTGGACATGCGCGTATCCACCATACCTACGGTATACGGGGAAAAGGCTGTTTTGCGTCTTTTGGACAAAGGGGCCGTGAAGCTTGAACTGCTCAATTTAGGATATGAACCCAAACAGCTGGAAGACATACGCAAGGCCTTAAACAGCTCCTACGGCCTGTTTTTCGTCACCGGACCGACGGGAAGCGGTAAATCAACGACCTTGTATTCCTGCTTAAATGAAATTTTTGATCCGGGCCTGAATATCATGACCTGCGAAGACCCGGTGGAATTCAAACTTGATGGGATCAACCAGGTGGCCGTGCGTTCCGATATCGGGCTTACCTTTGCCACGGCCCTGCGCTCTTTTTTGCGCCAGGACCCGGATGTCATCATGGTGGGTGAAGTGCGTGATCTGGAAACCGCCCAAATTTGCGTGCGCGCAGCCTTGACGGGACATTTGGTTTTATCCACCCTGCATACCAATGATGCCCCTTCCGCGATTGCCCGCTTGATAGATATCGGGGTGCCCAATTATTTGCTGACGCCATCCCTGGTCATGATAGTCGCCCAGCGCCTGGGCCGTAAGCTTTGCCCTAAATGCAAAGAACCGTATGAAGCCAACGGCCTGGTGGTGGGTAACTACAAGGTCAAAAGCGAATTGATTTACCGGGCCAAAGGCTGTGATGAGTGCAGCCACACCGGCTATAAAGGCCGCATGATTGTCTCTGAGGTCATGGGCATTAATGATGAAATCCGTGGTCTGATCGCGCGCTCCGCCCCTTATAATGAAATCAAGGATGCGGCAAGGCGTAATGAAATGGACACGCTTTTTGAGTCCGGCATGAAAAAAGTTGAGAGCGGCCTTACCAGCGTAGACGAGGTCTTGTGTGTGACCACGGCTTGATGAACTTATGCCAAAATATTCCTATGAAATAGTAGACAAGGCAGGCAACAAAAAAAGAGACACTTTTGAAGCCGTCAGTGAACAGGCCCTTGCTGAAAAACTGCAAAGTGAAGGCAGTTTTATCGTTAACATCCGTTTGGTAAGGGAAGCCGCCCCTAAGGCCGTTAAAAAAGTGTTGGCTTTAAAGTTTGATCATGACCAATGTAAGATAGAAGATCTTCTGGTTTTTTCCCGCCAGTTGGCAACCATGCTGGAAGCAGGTGTCACCATGTTGCGCAGCCTGGATGTCATCATGTCGCAAATCCAGAGCAGGGGCCTGTACATGGCGGCCTCCCAGGCCCATTCCCAGATCGAACAAGGCTCTTCCTTAAGTACGGCCCTGGCCAAACATCCTAAAATATTTGACCAATTTTGGGTCAGCCTGGCCGAGGTAGGAGAGGCATCCGGTACAATGCCGTTAGTGCTCAATAAATTAGCCGATCATGTGGAGCAGGACGCGGCATTCCGCTCGGCCATCATTTCGGCCATGGTTTATCCCATGATCCTTTTTGTGGTCTGCATCGGAGCGGTGCTGTTTTTTGCCCTGGTGGTGGGGCCCAAATTCGAAGCGGTCTTTAATCAAATGCATACGGAACTGCCAGGGATAACCAGGGCCCTGTTGGGGACCTTTGATTTTATCAAAAAATATCTTTTTTTGATTGCCGGCGTGATGTTTGGGTCTTTTGTTCTTGCACGAGCGTACATTGCAACTCCTGTGGGCAGGCTGCAATTTGAGAAATTGGTTTTTGCGCTTCCGGTTGTTGGTAATCTTACCAAATTGGTCGTTGTCGAGCGTTTTGCCGCCCAGATGGCGATTTTGATAGAAAGCGGGGTGCCTATCCTGTATTCTTTGGAAATCACGGAAAAATTAGTGGACAATAGGACCTGCGGTTTGGTGATAGCCAGGGTGCGTGAGGGGGTGCGTGAAGGTAAGGGGATGGCGGATGCTTTGACGTTAGAGCCTTTTTTTCCTTTGATGGCGATCCAGATGATAAGGGTGGGGGAGGAGACCGGTGAGCTTGGCAAAATGCTCAAACACGTGGCCAAATTTTATCAGTCCAATGTCGAAGCTTTTGTGAAACGTTTCGGGACGCTTATTGAGCCTTTTATGCTGGTTTTTATGGCTACCGTTATAGGTGTCGTGGTCGTAGCGATCTTCCTTCCTTTATTTAAACTGGGTTCAGGCACCCACTTACAGTAATTTTAGGCGGCCAGGGAGGGGTATAAAATTTCTTTGAGAAGATTTGACAAGCCTCAGGAGGCATGCTATATTTGATTCGAAGTGTTGCAGTTTATATTAAATACGATAAATAAAGGAGAACATCATGAAAAAGTTCGATATGAAAAGTGGTTTTACCCTTATAGAAATTCTCATCGTTATGATCATAGTCGGTATACTGGCAGCCATTGCCTTACCTAACCTCTTTAAAAACGTTGCTAAGAGCCATGGTGAGGAAGCTGTAAGTACGATAGGTTCTTTTAGACCCACGGTAGAGGCCTGTATCACAAAACAGGGTGGCGCTTCAGACAATAGCTGCGACTCTACCAATTTGGGACTTCCGTTCCCATCTTCTTATTTCTCTTATTCTTTTTCCGGGCCTGCAAGTTCCACTGATACAGCTTATACCCTTACGGCAACCGGCACCGCAAGTCCTATGGGTGCAACAGATCAAATCACGATGGGCCGTACCGCTAACACGTATCCTAGTGAGAACGTCATGACTTGCACAGGTGCAGGTCAGCTTGCTGGGGCTTGCTAAGCTCAAGGACCCATGTCTAAAAAAAGGCCCTGCCAAAAGCAGGGCCTTTTTTTAATGGAGGTATTCTGATGGCAGCCGGACGATCTTCTTTAAACGGCAAACAGGCCTTTACCTTGCTTGAAATATTGATTGTTCTGATCATTGTAGGGATTTCCGTTGCAATGATGCTCCCCAATTTAATTGCCTCGATAGAACAGACAAAGGCGCAGGCAGCCAAAAATAACCTGCTTGCCATTGCCGCCGCCCAACAGCGGTACTATGAAGATAACAACAATAATTACTCTGTCCAGGCCAGTTGTGCGGCTCCTACGTCCGCCATCACGACGACTCTTTATACTAAATTACGATTGGGTAATATTTCCACCTCAGATTCATTTAATTATTGCTGCAGCGGTTCCCTTACCTGTATTGCCATGGACAGCACGCTCACATTGAGTGTGGCCGTTACTGGAATTGGTCCAGGCCCTGTAAGCTGTGCGGGCCCCATCGCCGATTGTCCCAATTAATATTATTTATTCCCCTTATTTGACCGGCCCTGTATTATATGTTATAAATATAAAGAAGGAGGGGCTTTATGATATTGTGCAGGAAAGGGCTGACATTGATAGAAATCATCATTGTGATGATCATGATAGCCGTTGCCACTGCCTTTTTCTTCCCTAATTTTACCGCTTCCCTCGAACATGCGCGGGCCGTCACTGCCCAGAATAATTTGTTGGCCATTTATAGCGCAGAACAAAATTACAATAATAATTATGGCAATAATACGGGTGCTACGTATTGTTTAGACGCCGCCAATACCACGAATGCTGCCTGTGTTGCCGGTGGGGCCACTAAGTGTGCGAACAATTTAGTCCAGATCAATTGTAATTTATCTTTGAACCTCCAGGATGATGGGGCGTATACTTATTCTTGCACCGGTACTACGTGTACGGCAACCAGGAATGTACCACTTGCAAGTCAGACAATTGTAGTGACATTGAATAACCCGATTGCATTACCAGGCACCAATCCAGTGTGTAATTTTACATCGAAGAACTGGTGCCCTTGAAGCTTATGCGGATAAAAAGTTCCCATCATTCAGCTTTTACCTTATTGGAAGTATTGATGGCATCCCTCATTTTTGTTATTTCCGTGCTGGGGATTTTCGCCACCTTGAATGCCGTGCGCGGGCCGGTTTCAAATAAGGAAAGTGCCCTGACAGCGACTGTTTTTGGCAAGCAGGTGCTTGAGGCTTTGTCTTCCCAGGTCACGGCCGCGACATATTACACCAACACGTGCGCTCCGCCCCCTTGTACGACTTTTGATCTGTCCGTGGGACAGCATTTGGTGCCGACCGCAAGTCTGCCTGCGGGCGTAAACTGGCCTGTAGCATTGACCCAATGTAACAATGGCTTGAACTATAAGGTCTCTTGCGCGGACGGGAGTGCTGCCGGTGCTGCGCCTTTTTGCGGCGGCAATTATTTTATTGCACGCAAGGTTGATTTAAATATTAACTGGTATAATGTCGTGACAGGCAATTGCCTATGAAAAGGATTTTCTCTAAAACAGCCTTTACCTTGATCGAATTGCTCGTCTCGTTGTTCCTTGTTTCTTTTATCATATTGGGCATCTTCAGCATCACCATGGTGCTTAATAATAATGGCCAGGATTATGGCCAAAGGTATCTGGTCAGGTCCGCAACGCAGACCACCTTAAACCATATCCTTAATAACGCTTCTTTGGCTGTTGGCACTGTCAATGCCAATGATGAAGCTATTTTGAATGGAGCAGTTGCCGGCCAAGCCCATGGGTTGGCTGATCCCACTACGTTCTGTATACATCAGCAGCCTACCGGTGTCGGCAGCGATATCTGGTTATGTTATAGCTGGACTAATACTGTAGCGAACCCTTATCAAATTAATTGGTGCGCAGAAAAATATACTGCCGGTGCGGACCCGCGGGGCGCATCCAGCTGCAGCACTGCGCAATCCAGTGGTAATCTTGCTCCGGGATCCAGCATAACATTTTTGGGAACAGCATATAGCATCATTCAAACCGGTCAATCGAGCCTTACCAGTTCTCCTTACTTTGTTCCCAATAATTCGCCGTTGATATTTGGTATTAATATCCAAAATTGTCTTAATAATTCTTTACCAAGTTGTCAAACATCAGGTATTTCATCAAACCCCACAGAGAATCCTGAAGTCCAACTTTCCGGAACCGTTACACCGTTACAGGCAACGAGTGGGTAAAACAAACCGAGCCCCTATAAAATACGTTCAAGCTTACGGCTGGATCCCGGACAGGCCGGATCACCGGGATTACTTGTATAGCGCCATCGCCCCGAAGGTCAAACTGCCTCTCAAGGTGGATTTAAGGGCCCAATGCTCCCCGATAGAAAACCAGGGCAGGTTAGGCAGCTGCACGGCCAATGCCCTGGCCGGCAACTTGCAATTTTTGGAAGAAGTCAGTGGCCAGACCTATCAGGACTTAAGCCGTCTTTTTATCTATTATAATGAACGTGCCGTTGAGGGGACCGTGGGCTCTGACTCCGGGGCCATGATCCGCGACGGCATCAAGGTGCTGGCTAAATACGGCGTCTGCCCGGAATCAAGCTGGCCTTATGATATATCCCGATTTACCCGCAAGCCTTCCGCGGCCTGCTATAAGCAGGCCCTTAAGCGTCACATCAGCAGTTACCACCGTCTTCAAACGCTCAACGAGATGCTTAACTGTTTGGCTGAAGGCTTTCCCTTCGTGTTTGGGTTTACCGTTTATGAAAGTTTTGAAAGTTTAAAGGTGGCCCAAACAGGCCTTGTACCCATGCCCAAAAAATCTGAAAGGGCATTGGGGGGCCATGCGGTCATGGCCGCGGGGTATGACCAAAAGCAAAAGCGTTTTATCGTGCGCAATTCCTGGGGGCCCCAGTGGGGACAGGCGGGTTATTTTACCATGCCCTACGCCTATCTTGAGACCTTGGCCGACGATTTCTGGACGATCCGTCAATAGAAAGGCAATTGTATCTGTTCATGAGAAATTGGTGGAGGGTGTTTTTTCTTTTTTTCGTGTTGGGATTATTGGTTTATTCCAACAGCCTGAACAACAAATTCCTCATGGATGACAGTGTTTTTTTAAGCAATCCTGTCTTGAGCCAGGCCAAATACATCTCTTCCCAGTGGGACCCTTACCGCGAACAGGCATTAGGTGTTTTGGACAGCCAGGCCAATCTTTGGTATTACCGTCCCCTGACCCATATTCTTTATGATTTATGTTATCCCGCCTTCAAGAAGGCCCTGTGGAAGTACCATCTTTTTAATATTTTTATTTTTGCATTCGCCTCTTCGCTTATTTTTTTGCTCATCGCCAGGCTGACGGGCAATGGGCCTTTAGCTTTCCTGACCGGCCTTTTTTATCTTATCCATCCGATCAACGGGGTGGTGGTTGATTATATTTCCGCCAATGTTTTTCCTTCAGAAGTGATTTGTATCCTGGCGACGATCTTATTTCTTTGGGAGTCCCTGGAAAGAAATAATGACCGGATGTTCTACGCTTTGAGTTTGTTCTTTTCTGTTTTATCCATGTTTTGGCATGAAAGTGGGCTCATGACCCCGTTTTATATATCCGCTGTTGTTTTATTATTCAGGAAAGGCCCTTTTAAAGAAAAAGCGTTCTATCTTTTCCCTTATTTTTTAATGGTGATGGCTTTTATGGCCTTCCGGTTCTTTTTTAGTGTCCATGCGGCCATTTTCATCAGGCACACCCATCATCATATGACTATCTGGGAGTATCCGGCAAATTTATTTCAGGTATTCAGGTGGTATATCGTCCAGTTATTTTGGCCGCAGGGTGTTGTGCTGGAGTGGGCAGCGCCGATCTCACATCAAAATATATTATTGAATAATTTGGGTCTGGTTTCGCTGTCCGTGCTGCTTATTTTGCTTTTTCTTAAAGGTACCGGTGAAAAAGCATGCCGGCTGGCCGCCGTTTGGGTCCTGATAGGCTTTGCTCCTGTTTGCCTGGCGGCTTTCAGACTGCCCAACGCAGGTGTTGTCATTGAACCGCATTGGCTTATTTTTTCATCCATCGGTTTTTTTGTTTTGGCGGCTTATTTTTGTTTAAGCCTTATAAACCGGATGAGAATGGCAGGGGCCCTGCTGGTGTTCCTCCTTGTTTTTGAATGGGCGGGCATTTCCTACGCGAATAATAAATTATGGGCCGACCAGATAACGTATAACCGTTTTTGGTCTCAAGAGGTCCCGGGCTTGTACACGCCCTACATCTATTTGGGCCAGTCTTATATGGATCAAGGGGACTTGAAAGATTCCAGAAAATATTTTTTGATGGCATTGGAACGCTGTCCGTCGAACATATTCATTTACGCTTCCCTTGCGACGATAGATGATATTGAAGGCAATTTAAAAGAGGCGGAACTAAATTACAAGAAAGTTCTGGGAGCTGCCCCTTACTCATCCTCTGTTTATCATGATTTGGGAATAATATATGTTGAGAGAAGGCAATGGGACAAAGCCATTGGATCTTTTAACCAGGCCCTGGCGTATAATCCCATGATGCTTGAATCCAGGAGTGCTTTGGCAACGGTCTTTTTTATCCAGGGCGATTACAAAAAAGCCATTGGTCTGTGTTTGATAAACCTTAACATTGTCAATGATGACCCGGCCACCTTGGATCTTTTGGTCCATATTTATCTCCATAAAAAAGATTTCATTAATGCCCGCCAATATGCACTGCGCTTGATGCATTCCGAGACCGATCCTGGAATGTTGACGGATTTAGGGAGCTTAATGGCGCAGGCCAATGTTTTCGATCTTGCCCTGGATTGTTTTACAAAGGCCATCCAAATAGATCCGGACTACAAAAACGCCTATTCGGCGGCAGGGACATTTTTAGCCAATGAGGGTAAATTCGACCAGGCCGTTGATATCTGGAAGATCGGCTTAACGATAGACCCGTCTGACAGGCGCTTTAAGGATGATATCGCCAGAGCCGAAGCATTGAAATTAAAAGTCAAATGAAAAATCGTCTTAAAGTGTTTTTTCTCTTTTTTGCGTTAGGGCTATTGGTTTATGGTAACAGCCTGAACAATAAATTTCTTATAGACGATTATGCTTTCTTGGAAAACCCCGTCTTAAGCCAGACAAAATTCATTCTTTCACAATGGAATCCTTACAGGGAGCAGGCCCTGGGCGTTCTTGACGGCAGGCAAGGCCCCGGATATTACCGTCCCATGGCCCACATGGTATTGGATTTTTGTTATGCCGTTTTCAAGGACAATTATTGGCAATACCATCTTTTAAACCTTTCCCTTTTTGTATTAGCCTCCTGGCTGGCCTATCTTCTGGTGGCCAAGCTGACAGGCAACAGTCAGCTGGCCTTCCTGACAGGCCTTTTTTATCTCATTCACCCTATTAACGGGATCATCGTCAATTATATCTCTGCGGGTGTTTTTGCCTTTCAGGTGGTCTTTACGCTGGGCACCATACTTTTGCTTTTGGCATCTTTGGAAGCAAAAGGCAACCGGGCGCTTTATTTTTTGAGCTTGCTGTTTTCATTTTTATCCTTGTTCTGGCATGAAAGCGGGGCAATGGTCCCTTTTTATGTCTGTGCCGTCATTTTATTATTCAGGAAAGACCCGAAAGGACAGAAGGCCGCCTATCTTTTTCCTTATTTTTTCATCGTTTTTTCTTATATTGTTTTCAGGGTATTGTTTATGGGCGGCGGCAATTTATTAAACCGGCCGGCCCTTTTTCATGTGACGGGATGGGAATATTACGCGTCGCTGTTCCAGGTCCTCGCCTGGTATATCAGCAAATTATTTTATCCGCAGGGCATCGTGATGCAGTGGACGGCCCCTCTTTTGGATGGCCATATCATTTTAAATGTGTTGGGGCTGTGTTTATTGCTCATGCTTTTTTTATTGCTTTTTATCAGGTTTACCAGGGAAAAAATATGCCAGCTGGCGTTGGCATGGTGTTTAATCGGTTTCTCACCTGTTTGTTTGGCGGCATTCAGAACGCCAGAAAATGGTGTTGAAATCGAGCCTCATTGGTTTGTTTTTTCTTCCCTCGGGTTCTTTATTTTAGCGGCCTATTTTTGTTTGGTTCTTTTGGGCCGCATGAAAAAAACAGGGCTGGCATTCTTATTTATCATCATTTTTGCCTGGGGATCGGTTTCCCATGCCTATAACCAACTGTGGGCCGACCAGAAAACATATACGCTCTATTGGTTAAAGCAGGACCCAAATTCCAAACCGGTTTATTTTTATTTGGCCGATGCTTACCGCAAACAAGGGGCCCTTAAAGAGTCCGCCCAATACTATAGGATGGCATTAAAGGGCTATTCGTCGGATGAGGACATTTACATTAATTTGGGCATGATTGATTATATGGAAGGTGATTTAAAAGGGGCGGAATCAAATTATAAATTGGCCCTGAAGGTCAACCCCCGTTCCTCAGGCGTTTATAATAATTTAGGGGCGATCTATCTTAAAGAGAATCAATGGGGAAAAGCCGATCAATTTTTTCGTCAGGCCTTGGTTTATAACCCTTTTTTACTCGAGTCCAGAATGGGGCTTGCCGTCATTTCTTTGAACCATGCCGATTACACAAAAGCCATTGACCTGTGCCTTAAGAACCTTGATATTGTCGATGATGACCCAAAAACATTACAATTGTTAATCGATATTTTTATACGCCGCAAGGATTTTGTTGACTTGGATAAGTTCGCTCACCGCTTTATATCTTCCCAATCCGATCCCGCCGTACTGACGAAATTAGGGGTCCGTATGGCCCAGGCGGGTGATCCCGTACTGGCCAGGGATTGTTTTATAAAGGCCATCCGGGTGTCCCCCGATTATAAGGATGCCTATTTGGCGGCAGGGACATTTTTTGCCAATCAGGACAAGCTCAATGAGGCCATCCGTATTTGGGAATTGGGATCAGGCATAGACCCTTCTGATCAAAGATTCAAAAACAGTATTGCCAAAGCCAGGGCGCTGTTAAAATAATCTGCAGGTGAAAGACAAGGGAGAGAAGCGATGTTGAGAAAATGCGGCTGGTATTTAGGGAAGCTTCTGAATTTTTTGTGGGCGAGCCTCAGTCTTTTTGTCTATTTTATTTTCCATCCCAAACAATTCCGGGCATTTTTATTTTCCATTCTTTCTGATATCAACGAATTTCATCAAGTGGCTTTCGGCCGCCTGAAGGACTTCGAAAAAACGGAATTCTTCCGGCAGCTTTCAAGCCATTTTATTTTTGCCCAAAGCAATTTGTTTAACAGGGACTTTAAAGTGACAAGGTCCATGGAAACGCATTTTTTGGCAACGCTGGTCAAGGAGCTTGTGCCCCAAAGCATATTTGAGATCGGCACATATAACGGTTTTACGACCCTGCATCTGGCGGTCAACAGCCCCGAGTCTTGCCGTATCTTTACCCTTGATTTGCCCCCTGACTACGATGTGCAAAAACTGAGGAGCGGTTCTTATGACGATGTATTGGTCATTAAATTAAGCCAGAAAACAATCAGCCAAAGGTTTTATAAAAACCATCCTCTGGAGGGAAAAATCACCGAATTATACGGAGACTCCGCCGCCTTCGATTTTTCCGGTTATTTTGGGAAAATGGACATCGTATTTATTGACGGGAACCATTCGTTGGAATATGTCAGGAAAGACACTGAAAATGCCTTTAAAATGCTTTCGGACCATGGTGTCATTGTCTGGCATGATTTCGATTATATCATCCATAAAGACGTGTTCTTCTATTTGAATGATTTGTCCAAGGACCATCCGATTTATTCAGTGCCGCACACCAGATTTGCGATTTATGGTAAAAATATCGTGTAAAAAATGCGTTTTGGTCTTTTTTATAACTTTTTTGGTCTACAGCCCCTTGCTGTTTAATCAGTATGTCGGGGACGATCACTATATCATTGAGAAGAATACATTTTATAGTTCATGGAAAAATGTCCCAAGATTATTTGAGAAGGGGTATATTACCGATGCGGGGGCCATCAATCTTAACAGCGAGGCCCGGTTTGATTTTGGAACGGGAAGCGTCAGTTACAGGCCCGCTTCAAATTTTACCTATTTTTTTGATTATTTCTTGTTTCAAGGCAGGCCGTACGGCTCCCATCTTATTGACATTTTGATCCATGGTGTCAACGCCGTTTTGGTTTATTGGATAGTGGCCCAGATTTTTTCCTCTCCGGTATTGGGCGTGTTCGCAGCGCTCCTTTTTTCTTTGCATCCTATGCAGTCCGAAGCAGTGGCTGTCATGAGTTACCGGGCGGATATTTGTGCCGCCATGTTCGCTTTGTTTTCTTTTGTTTTTTGGATGAAATTCAAACAAGGAGGATATGCCCATCAAGGCTATTATGGCGCCTGCCTGGCGATGTGTCTTTTGGCGATGTTCAGCAAGGAATCAGCTTTTGTACTGCCGTTGGTGATCCTGTTGTTTGATCAAATCCTACCTGTCCCGATGCAGGGGGGCCCAAGATGGGTTTATTATGCCGGATTTGCCCCAATTTTGGCCTTTTACCTGTATCTATATTTCGTTGTTTTCCCCAATGCCACCCTTTCTTTTCATTGGTTGGGCGGGTCTTTTGTCAACCATTGTTTATTGATGGTGTATATTTGGCATTACTATTTGATCAATGCGATTTTCCCATGGACCGTTAAATTGATACCCGGATTATATTGCCCGCCGGTTCCCGGGGTTTTTAGTTTAGTGACATTTGAGATGGGTGCCGCGTTGATTATATTGGTGGCCGGCATAGGTGCGCTCTGGAGCCATTACAAAGAATGTGTGTTTTTTTTGTTATGGTACATTATTTTTTATCTTCCGGTTTCCAATCTGTTGCCCATCGTCAATCCCATGGCAGGCCGTTTTATGTATTTGCCTTCGATAGGGTTACTGGTGGTTTTGGCATTTTTCCTGCACCGGATATTCAGCAGTAATTTTATCAGTAAGCATTCCCGGTATTTACCGGGCATACTTTATGCGGGTGTCATGATGGTTTGCATCACCAGAACGCTGTTTTTAAACGGCGACTGGAAGAGTGATTTTGATGTGGGATATGCATGGGTCAGCGATTATGCGTCGGACAGCCGGGGATATGCTCTTTTAGGGCTGGAATATTATAAAGCAGGCCATTTTGAAAAAGCCCGGGGGTATTTGGAAAAAAGTGTTTTATTGGGAGACAGGATTCCACTTACTGTCATGACTTTATCAGGTTGTTACATGCAGTTAGGGAAATGGAAAGAGGCCGAATCACTGCTTAAACAAATTATTTTACATTATCCCGATTATGCCGATGCCTTTCTTTTTTTGGGGGAGGCGTATTATCTTGAGAAGGACAATCAACAGGCACGTCCGATGCTGGAAAAAACGTTAATGTTAGATCCCCGAAAGGCAATGGCCTATAAGTTTTTAATGCGGGTTTATTTAAATTTGCACCAATTTGAAGCGGCCAAAATACTTTTGAAAAAGGCCGCTTTTTACCTGAACACTCAGGATGTGTCACAGCTGCACCATATTTTGGAACAATCAAAACAGGTCATGTGATGAAATTCTTTGTTTGCGTTTTGTTTGTGCTGGCGGTTTTCGTCAATCTTTGGACCCTCAAAGACGGGCATAATTGGGGCGATGATTTCGCCCAATACATCATCAACGCCCGTAACATCGTTGAAGGAAAGCCTTTTATGTCCGGCGTCATGCTGGAGAATGCCGTTGTGTATCCGCCCGGCCTGCCGTTGTTGATTGCGCCCGTATTAAAAGCATTCGGTTTAAATTTTAAAATCCTTAAACTGTTGAATGTTTTCTTTTGGTATTTATCTGTTGCCGTACTTTATGTTTTATTTTTAAGGACCGCAGGCAGGCCGTTTGCCTTGATGGCAGCCCTTTTTTTGGCATTTTCTTCGTTCTTCTTTGTTTATAAACAAAATGTCCTTTCCGATGTCCCGTTTTTTTTCTTTGTTTGCGCTTCCCTATACGCATTTGAACATCGCAGAGATATGGCCTTTCTTTTGTCAATGTCTGCCGCGTTATGGACCAGGTCAGCGGGCATCGCTTTGTTTGCCGCCGCGTTATTCTATTTTATTTTTATCAGGCGTGACCAGAGGACGGTGATCGTAGTTTTAACGGTATTGGTGGTCAATGAGTTTGTGTTGTTTTTTTGGCTGGGTTGGCATCCCGGTTTTTTGACTGTCGTCTGGCAGGGGACCGGTGTGTTTTTGTATAATGTTTTTAATAATTTTGCCACGGTTTTTCGAAGCTTATGGTATTTTTTCTGCCCGGATCAAACTATTTTCTCACGGTGCCTCTTTAATACGATGGACCCTTTGATCGGCCTGGCGGCCCCGTTTTTTTATTTAACGATGGTCTGGTCATTTATCCGCGGTTTTCGCAAAAAAAGCCTTTCCTATCTTGAATGTTTTTCATTTTTTTATATCTCCATGCTGATCATTGAGTCGGGATTTTCCCAGCCGCCTGCCGCTTTCACGCGTTTTATTTTCCCGTTATTGCCTTTTGCCTTTGCTGGCAGCCGGCGTTTGCTTTCATCCTTGGAACGGTTTAAATTCGGGTTTTCCCAGGCGGCAAGGGTGGCCTTCTTGGTATTATTATTGATCAACGTGACAAATGTCATCATTAACCGGGATTTTAATGACGACGTGTTCAATTTTCCCGTTAACAGTGAATTGGTCAATTGGGTCAAGCAGAACATGAAGCCGGAAGAGCGTTTTATGTTCTTCAGGCCCAGGGCCCTGGCGCTTTTGACGGGCCGGGAGGGCACAGCCCCATGGCTTTCACCAGGCCAGAGACCCTTGTTTTTCCAGAGGGTCCGTGATTATAAAATATCTTACGTTTTGTCGACTAAAGACAATGATCCTAACGGCCTTGCCGCCCAGTTGGAGAAGAGCAGTCAATTCAGGCTGGTCTGGGAGAATAGGGGTTATGAAATTTTTAAATTCATCCATGCCTAAAAGGGCATTACTTGCTTCCATTTTTCTCTTGTTTTTATGCCTGGTCACTTATGGGGACACCTTGACCCATCGGTTTATGATCGATGAGCGCATGTATGTCAAGGCGGTCTTTGCCGAAGAACATATTTATCCTAACCCCCAGTTAACGGTCTATTCTTATTACCGCAACTTCGGTGATTTTTTTACTAAGTCCATGGGCCATCATTATGCCCCTGTCAATAGTTTGCTTAATGTGGGGTTATTCAGTTTATTTCAGACGCCGTTTCCGCTGTATCTGATCAACCTCCTCCTTTTTTATGTTAATGTGGGATTGTTGTTCGTTTTTATTTATTTAATTTCGCGGGATTTTATTGCCGCTTTATTGACGTGCATTATTTTTTGCATTCACCCGATGACAGGGGACATGCTTCAGCACATCACCTTTAACATCCTTTTTTTGCAAACCATTTTTATGGAATCAGGGCTTATTGCTTTATATCTATATGCAAAAGGAAACAAGCCTGTTGCCTATTATCTTTTGAGCATCCTGGCGGCATTTCTTGCCTTATTCTGTCATGAAATAGTTTTATTGTTTCCTTTATATGCCGCAGCCCTTTTGTTTTTTTTAACTGACCTTAAGCAGGGGAGGATTGTCAAGCTTACTACTCCTTTTGTTATTTTAAATTTTTTGCTGATCGGCATTTGGCTGTTGATGATCAATCCCCGGGTGCATGTGGAAGGTATCAATGGCCTGCACCCGCATTCGTTCTGGGATTCAAGCGCTAATTTTTCCCATATATTCTTTTGGTATCTAAGCAATCTTTTTGTCCCCCGGAGCATTGTATTTATGGGCAATATGCCGCTGTTAAAGGGCTCTATTTGGCTGTGGAACTTTCTTTTTTTCGGCTTCCTGGCATGCTGCGGGCTGTTGATATTTTGCCGTCTTAAAAGATCCCTTGCGGGCTTTGCGCTGGTTTTTTTTCTCATTGGCCTTGTTTTTGCCGCTCCCGCTTCACAGACACGGCCCGATATGGGGGTGGTTTTTGAACCTAATTGGTTTTATTTTTCTTCCGTCGGCTTTTACCTGTTTATCGTCTTGTCCCTTTTAAAATTAAAGAAATACATCAACAGGGTGCTGTTTATAAGTTTATTGACAGTGCTCTTTATGTTCTATTTTATCTCAACTTTAAAGCTTGATATCATGTCCAGGACTGAAATCAGTTATTGTAAGAATTGGCTTAGAAAATTCCCGGGCAATGGCCTGGCCATCGCATTTGTAACGTCTTTTTATAATAATCATAGAAGCGTCAAGATACCTGCGGATCTTGTTCCGGATTTAATCATTGAAGTGGACCGTTATGTCAAAGACGGTGTTCCCGAAACCCTTGACCTGATCCAAAGGATTTCTTCCTGCGACATCTCTACCGATCAAAGAAGGGAATTATCTTACAAATTAGCGGCTTACCATTGCAGAAACGGCTATAACGACGAATGTAAGCAGGCCGTTGGCAGCGTCCTTGGCCCTAAAAGAAGCCCATCCACCTATGTGCGGTTAAGTTCCGTGCTTAATAATTTGGGGGCTGAAAAAGCGGCTGTCATCTTGCTGAAGGAATGCATAGGGCTTTACCCGCGATACAAGGAGCCCTATTTATTAATGGGCGTTATCCTGGCGAATAAAGGGCATTATAAAGAAGGCATCGGTTTCTGGCAGCGGGGGATGCTCCTTGACCCTGCAGATCCGCGGTTTATGGCGAACATCAATGAAGCAAAGCATTTGATGAAGTGAATCAAAACGAAGAGAACAGTACTTTGTAATTCGAAAGGCTGAACAGGTCTTTTAAATTTAAAATATACCAATTTTGCCGTTTAGAGGATTTCTTTTGATACGATGAAATCGTAAAAATCCCTCCGTTTATGTTGTCCCTGTAGGTGTCCTTATCAACGGCATGGAGCGGTTCGTCCTTATTGATGTCCCTGCATGCCAAAGTCCCGTCCGCAAGTTTGGTGTAATACATTTCCCTGATATTAATCAAGTGATTGCTTTCAGGGAATGAACAATAGACGGCGGGAATGGGGTATGGCCCCCCGGTTTCCTTAAAGGCGCAATAAATCAGATGATAAATATCAAATATAAAATCAGAGGATAAAATGTTGAATTCATCGTAGCGTTCGTTTGAGAGCTGATATGGCAGTAAAATATAAATGGCGTCCGCCTTTTTAAAATGCATTTGTTCTGCCATGGATTTATAAGCGTTCCATTCCACCGTACTGGGCAGCACCCGGTAATATAAGACATTGTCATATGTTGTTATCCCCGCATAGACAACGACCAGAGACAATAGGGCAATCATGCTCCATTTGGTCAATACCGTTGGAATGAGATCCGCCCATTTAAAAATCGACCAAGCTAAAACAAGCCAAATTAAGGAAGACAAAGGGATCAGGCAGCGGTAAAACGCGGCATTGCCTTTGGCGGCTAAATTTGGCAAAAAGGCCAGAAAGAAAATAAAAGCCAAAAGGCCAATCCGCCTCAAATCAATGTGCAGGCGCCCTTTTGTTGCTGCAGCCCAAGCGGTAAGAATGATAAATCCTGAAACGGCAATAGATAGGGTTTTTTTAGGAAAAATGTTCCATAAGTTCAGGGCATTGACCAATGGTTCCTGGAAGAACCATTGTAATTTACCCAACATATCATGGTTAATGTTGAACGGATTATAGAAGGAGGCGGTATTTGACTCATGCGGGTAAAAGAAATGCATGGAAAAGACAGAAAGGGCATAGATCATGATGCATGCCAATCCGACGGCTATGGAGCGGAATATATTGCTTTTAAATCGGGAGCCCTGTGTGTCATGGGCAAACAGGACATCCATGCCTGCCATCACCCAATAGAACATGGCGGCCGGCGGATAAATCGAAATGGCAAATAAAAAAGAAAAGGCCGGCAGTATTATTCCTGGGGCCGTATTGATCCTATGAAATGACCAGCAAGCCATTAATATGCAGAGGCTGATGATGGAGGAGTAGGCGGCGTTAAAAATGAGGACCGAAAAACCCGGAAGGAAAAATATAACGGAAATCAATAAAAACGCCTGGATATTCGAAAAAAGCAACCGGCGCATTTGTTGGAACAGCAGGCAGGCGCTGCCACTTGAGATGATGATGGCCAATAACCGCAAGAATTTTAAATCCGAAACTTTATGGATGAAAAAATTTTGTATGGTTACCAACAGGGCATCGCCATACCTGCATTCAGAGATACACCTGTCGAAATACATGTGTTTAAAGCCGTATTCTTTTAATTTGACCCAAAAGGTGGCGTCATCATGAAAAACATAGTCAAAGTACAGGACAGGGGAATACACCACACCCATCATCAATGCAAACAGTATGATCAGGACAAGCGGTCTTGAAAAAATGTCAGGGGCTATACGCATTGAAGTAATATTATCATTTGCCCGTCCTTGAATCAAAACAAATGAGAACTCCCTTGTGAGGTCAATTAAATCATATAAAATAACACTATGTCCAAGAATGTTTCCAACGGTCGATTTCCCGTATTTTGGGCCATATTTTTGGGGCCGATATTGTTATGGGTCTGTCTTTTTAAGGACTTTTTAAACGGTCCTATTGTCATTATGAAGGATACATATTCGATTTATGGGATGTTCAAATTTTTTTATAACAATTTATTCAACGGCGTTGTCCCTCTTTGGGACCCTTTCGTTAAATTAGGCATGCCGTATATTTCCATAGCTAATTCTGGTGTTTTGAGCCCTTTAATGGCTTTGTTCGGCTCTTTGCATTTTCTGGGGGTGAATTATTACGTATCTTTTATATTGTTCATTTTATTTTATTTTATTTTAGGATTGGGGGGCTTTTACCTGCTTGCCCTGGAAGTCCTGGGAGACCGTTTTTACGCCTGGCTTAGCTTTGTCGCGCTTTTGTTTTCCGGCATGGGGCCGATGTTGTTTAACCAGCTTTTTGTCTATTTCATATTTTGTCCCGCTGTTTGGATGCTTTATTTTCTGTTCCGTTTTTCCAGGACATTTGACCGTAAGTATTTCCTGGGAATGACGGCGGCGCTGGCCAACATGTTTTGTTTTTATATACCATTTTATTTTCTGACCCTGTTTCTTTTTTTTGCCGTTTTAATGGTTTTTTTATATCCTTTTTACCTGAAGGCATTTGCATCAGGCTTAACGAATTTTATCCTCCGGAATAAGAAAACTTTTTTTGGCTGCGCCCTGTTTTTCGTTTTTGCTTTAATGCCGTTGATTTTTTTTAAAGTGAGTTTGAATGGGGCGGACATCCTGTTTCTTTCCCGGCGGGCTTCGTCTGAAAACGTCGTTATTTCCGAAAAGGAGCTGGGCAAAGACACCGTTTCTGCCATGACATTTAACGAAGTCTCACTCCAAGGGACATTGGGAGAGCGCATCAATGCGGGGAGGCTGTTTTCCAATTTAGATAAATATTATTACGTCTCAGACGATTTCTTTTATATCCCTCTCATTATTTATCTTATCATATTTATTACTATCTTTAATTATTTTGAACGCAGGCAGTTTTTAATTTTGTGCCTCGGGTTGGGGCTTTTTCTTTTGTCCTTGGGGCAGGCGGCCCCGTTACACAGGATTTTGTACGATACCATCTTTTATTTTAAATATTTCCGGAATTTTTTCTTTTTTTCAGCCTTCCTTATCCCCCTCATCATCCTTTTTGCCGCGTTTCGATTAAAGGAATTATTTGATTCTTCAAAGTTCTATGACAAACGATGGCGCAATGTCTTTCTTAATACATTTTTACATTTGGTTTTTTTAGGCCTGCTCTTTTGGCAGGGTGATATCCTTATGACATCCTATTTAACGGTCATTCTCAGCTGCATTTTTTTTAATATATTGTTTTTTCAGCCCCGATTATCCAGGATTCTTTTGTTTTTGATATTGTTGCTTGAACCTTTCCAGGTTTTTACCTCCTTTGGGGCCAATACCTTGGGTTTCAGGTTTTCTCCACCGGCCGATCATTCCGTCCCTTTATTTAATTACCAACGGCCATCGTTGTCCAATAGGAGACCATTTCCCATTTTTCCTGAAAAGGAGGACTATGGGGACGTTTGGTATGACCTGACCATGAAAGATTCCAAAGGGTATATTCCCGGGACGCCCATGATCGTAACTAAATTCACCTATCTTTTATCAAAAACGCTCGACGAAAACATCTTTTTGAATTATATCTGTCACAAGTTTTATGTTTATGACCGGGTCCGTTTTTTAAAGGATTACTCTGACATAAAGATGGCGGAAGTTTTTAAAAACAACGAGAATTTAGCTTTGGTGGCACAACCCTTGGAAGATGGAGCGTACCAGGAAAAAATCCAGGCGCCCGCGGTTCCTTTGATCGTCACCCGTGACTCAGACAATTTTAAGGTGCTTGATTTTAATCCCAACCGTATCCGATTGATGACGGATTTCAATGCCGGCAAATTTCTCGTTTATACGGATAGTTTTGAAAAATATTGGAAGGTCCTCATTAACGGGCATGAACAGAAATTGTACAGGGCCAATACGGCCTTCAAAGGGGTGTGGGTGCCGGCGGGTAAAAACGAAGTTATTTTTCAATATTCCATCATGGGAGAGAAAGAACTGTATTTATTGTTATTACTGTTTAATTGTCTGTTTTTAATTTATTTTTTAAGGATAATATGTATAAGGGGATTTTGAAAACGGCTTTTCCATATTATTTTTTGGCTTTTATTATTGTTTTGAGTGGCGTTAATGTGGACATCCTGCATACTTTAAGGCTCAACTATCTTAATGGGATTTTAGGTTCTAAAACGTCCAAATTGCGGGTTGTTTTAGACGAGTATAAGGCGCGGTTACCATGAATAAAGAATATTTATCAGTGATAGGGGTGGGCTACTGGGGCAAGAACCTGGTTCGGAATTTTACCGAGCTGGGAGTGCTTCATTCCGTTTGTGATCCTAATTCGGATTTATTAAAGCAATGTCAGGCGGAATATAAGATTACGAAAACTTATTTCGATCATAAAGAACTCCTTTTAGACCCGTCTGTCAAAGCTGTTGCCGTCGCGACTCCGGCGGTTTTGCATTATGAAATAGCAAAAGCGGCCTTACTCGCCGGTAAGGACGTTTTTGTGGAAAAACCGCTCGCCCTGGATGTCTCCCAAGCCCAAGAGCTTATCCGGATCGCCGATGAGCACAAAAAGATCCTGATGGTAGACCATATCCTTCAATTCCATCCGGCGATCATTAAACTTAAAGAATTGATCCATAAAGGGGATTTGGGGAAATTGCAGTATATTTACTCCAATCGCCTCAATATCGGCAAATTGCGCAGTGAAGAGAATATTCTATGGAGTTTTGCCCCCCATGATATTTCCGTCATCCTGAGCCTGGCCGAAGAACAGCCTAAAAATGTGAAGGCTTTCGGGGAATATTACCTGCAGGAAAAGGTCTATGACACGACGATGACCATGATGAGTTTCTCCAACCGCTTACGGGCGCATATTTTTGTCAGCTGGCTGCACCCCTTTAAGGAACAAAAACTTGTCGTTGTGGGCGACAAGAAAATGGCTGTTTTTAATGATACGCAAGAGGAGAACAAGCTCATCTTGTATTCTCATAAAGTCCACTGGGTGCATCGTGTGCCGGTCGCCTCCAAAGGCGAGTTCGAAGCTGTCCCTTTGGAGAAGAAGGAACCGTTAAAAGAGGCTTGTGTGCATTTTCTGGAATGTGTGGCCAATCGTACGCGGCCCAGGACGGACGGCAAGGAAGCTCTCGCGGTCCTTAAAGTGCTCAACCAAGCGCAGGAAGAACTGGACAAGGGGGATTGATGGCGAAAGATTATTATGTCCATCCGTCGGCGTTTGTCGATAAGGGGGCTAAGATCGGTGAAGGCTCAAAGATTTGGCATTTTTGTCATATCTTCAGCGGCGCCCAAGTCGGCAGGAATTGCAAGATAGGCCAAAACGTGGTCGTTCATGCTTCGGTTGTCATGGGCAATAACGTAAAAATCCAAAACAATGTTTCTGTTTATGACGGGGTAACTCTCCAAGACGATGTTTTCTGCGGGCCCTCCTGCGTATTTACAAATATCATCAACCCGAGGTCCGCGGTCAACCGCAACGACCCGAAATTTTACCGCCCGACCCTCGTTTGCCGGGGTGCCACCATCGGGGCCAACGCCACGGTCCTTTGCGGGGTCACGATCGGTTGTTACGCTTTTATTGGTGCCGGGTCGGTTGTTACCAAGGATGTCCCGCCGTATGCCCTTGTCGTTGGTGTTCCCGGCAAACAGCGGGGTTGGATCTGCGAGTGCGGTGAAACAATCAAAACGATCAAAACAAAATTACGGTGTGCGGCATGCGGGGCCGAATATAAAAAGAATAAAGGTAAATTATCCAGGGTCGCATGAAAATCAATTTTATCGACATTCGACGGCAATATGAACAATACCAGCCGGAAATCGATGCCCGGATGCGGTCTGTTTTAAATGACGCTTGTTTTATCATGGGTAAGCAGGTCTCAGAGCTCGAAGAGCAATTAGCGGGGTATGTCGGGAGCAAACATGCCGTCGCCTGCGGTTCAGGGACAGATGCTTTGCAGCTTGTTTTGATGGCTTACGGGGTCAGGCCGGGCGATGAGATCATCACGACCCCCTTTACCTTTATTGCCACGACAGAAACGATTTCTTTGCTGGGAGCCAAACCTGTTTTTGTCGATATCCGTCCTGATACTTTCAATATCGATCCTGTGAAGATTAAAAAGGCGGTTGGCCCCCGGACACGCGGGATCATCGCCGTTGATATCTTTGGTCAATGCGCTGACTATGAGGAGATAAACAGGATTGCGCAAGAACACGGTTTGTTTGTCATTGAAGATGCGGCCCAATCTTTTGGCGCGCAATACAAGGCCAAGATGGCCTGTTCGCTGGCGAAAGTCGCCTGCACCTCATTTTTTCCCGCCAAACCTCTGGGATGCTACGGCGATGGCGGGATGATATTTACCGATGATGACAACATGGCCATGGTGTGGAAATCATTGCGCGGCCATGGGGCAGGCAGCCATAAATATGAGCATGTGCGCCTCGGCGTCAATTCACGTTTGGACACGCTTCAGGCCGCGGTCCTTTTGGCAAAATTTAAGCATTTCCCTAAAGAGGTCGAACTGCGCAACCAGGTGGCGGATTATTATACGCGTCATTTAAAAGGTATTGTTGAAACACCGGTCATATTGCCGTTTAACCGTTCGGTTTACGCACAGTATAATATTGTCGTCAAAGACCGCGAGGCCGTATTGAAACGGTTACAGGAGAAGCAGATTCCGACGGCGATCCATTATCCTAAACCCCTGCACCTGCAGCCGGTGTACGCGCCGTTAGGGTATAAGAAAGGCGATTTTCCCCTGGCAGAGCATATTTGCGAACATATTTTAGCTTTGCCGATGCATCCATTTTTGAAAGAAGATGAATTGAATTTTATTATTGATACAGTCATTAAATAATATGAATATTGTCTTTTTAGGGACAACACGGTTTAGTGAAGAAATTTTGACCTGCCTCATAGAGCATTCCTTCAAGGTGAAGCTCATTTTCAGCATCCCATCAAAATTTCGCGTTCCGTATTCCAAGACCAAGGTCACAAATTATAATTTTTCGGACATTCCCGCTTTAGCAAGAAAATATAAGATCAGGCATTTCGAAGTCGATTCACAAAAAGGAAAACGGCTGTCTGACCACTATGAGCAAATAAGAAATTGCAAGCCGGACGTGATCATGGTGGCAGGGTGGTATTATATGGTCCCGGAAAAAATCAGGGATTTGGCTAGATATGGCGCCTGGGGACTGCACGGCTCTCTTCTTCCCAAGTACGCCGGAAGCGCTCCGCTGGTCTGGGCCATGATCAAGGGGGAGAAAAAAACAGGAGTGACCTTGTTTAAGCTGGACAACGGCATTGATAGCGGGGACATTATCAGTCAGCAGCCGTTTTCTATTGGTCATGATGATACCATCAAAGAGGTGTATGATAAAGCGACGAACATCTCTAAGGAAATTCTTGTCAAAGCATTAAAAAATATAAACCGTATTAAATTTAAAAAGCAAAACAGAAAAAAGGCCCGAATTTTTCCGCCGAGGCATCCTGACGATGGGAAAATAGATTTTTCAAAATCGGCCTTGGAAATTTATAATTTTATAAGGGCCCAGTCGTTTCCTTATCCGGGCGCTTTTATCAGGACACGCGATGGTAAAAAACTGGTGATCGAAAAATGCAGGATTGAATAAAACGGAGGTCAAATGGCCATTGGGGGGAAAAAAATTTTGATTACAGGTGGGGCCGGCTTTATCGGCTCTACGATTGCCGAAAGGCTTGTTGAAAAGAATGATATTGTCATTTATGACATCCTGCACCGCAATGCCCTGGTGCATTCCAAGATCCTCAAGCACAAGAACCTGACCATCATTAAAGGCGATGTCATGGATGCCTCCAAGCTTAAAAGGGCGGCGCAGGGGGCCCATGTGATCATCCATATGGCATCCATCGCCGGGGTGGATGCCGTCATGTCCATGCCGGTCAAGACAATGGAGGTGGCCACCATCGGCACCTACAATGCCCTTAAAGCGGCCGTTGGACAAAGCAGGTTGGAGAGGTTCATAGATTTTTCGACCAGCGAGGTATTCGGCAGTTACGCCTTTAACGTCAAAGAATCCGACACCACCACCTTGGGGACCGTGGGGGAGGCGCGCTGGACCTATGCCGTCAGCAAGCTTTGCACGGAACATTTGACGCTCAATTATTATAAGCAATTCAAATTACCGGCCTTGGCCATCCGGCCGTTTAATATTTATGGGCCCCGCCAGGTGGGGGTCGGCGCTGTGCATCGCTTTATTGTTAACGCGATTAAAAACGAGGAAATTATTATTCATAATGATGGCAGCCAGATCAGGTCATGGTGTTACATCGATGATATCGTGGACGGCATCCTGCTTTGCCTTGAGAAGAAAGAAGCGGTGGGACACACTTTCAACATTGGTAATCCACGCAGTACGCTGACCATTTATAATTTGGCCCTGGAGATCCATCGCCTGAGCAATTCCAAGTCTAAGATTGTATTTCAGAAAAAGGAAATGCAGGATGTGGAGCTGCGGGTTCCTGATATTGAAAAAGCCAAGAAAATTTTAGGCTATAAACCCCAGGTAGACCTTGAAGAGGGCCTGGTGCGGACCATTGATTGGTACAGGAACAATCTTGCCCATGATTAGACTGGCCGTCCCTTCCATTGACCATCAAGAAGCACGTGCCGTCCAGGCGGTATTAAAATCCGGCTTTTTAGTCCAGGGTAAGACCGTTGTGCGGTTTGAAGAGGCCGTTGCCCGTTATTTGAAAGTGAAGCATGTGGTGGCGGTCAATTCCGGGACTTCGGCGCTTCATCTGGCTCTATTAGCCTTCGGCATTGGCCCTGGCGATGAAGTTATTATTCCTGATTACACTTTTCCAGCGACAGTCAATGTGGTTGAGTTAACCGGGGCTAAACCGGTTTTTGTAGACGTTGATCCAATGACATTTAATATCGACCCCAAAGCCATTGAACGTCACATAACAAAAAAGACCAAGGCCGTTATTCCGGTACATTTGTTCGGCCAGTCCGCAGATTTAGCTCCCATTATGCGATTGGCAAAAAAATATAAATTAGTGGTGGTGGAGGATGCTGCGTGTGTTTTGGGGGCGGAATACAAAGGCCGCAAAAGCGGAACAATAGGGGATATCGGCTGTTTTAGTTTCCATCCGCGCAAAGTCATCACAACAGGCGAGGGCGGCATTGCGGTCACCAACAATAAAACAGTTGCCGACCGTTTAAGGATTTTGCGCAATCACGGCATTGAGTATAAAAACAATAAAATTGATATTGTCGCAGCGGGTTTTAATTACCGGATGACGGAGATACAAGCGGCCATGGGTTTGGTACAAATGAAAAAGATGGCGGGTTTAATCCGGGCCCGCCGTAAAGTTGCCGGCATTTACAATGCCCAACTGCGTTCCATTAAATGGATCAAAACCCCGTCGATATCTTCTTATAATACGCATGTTTTTCAGACCTATGTCATCCAGATACCGGGGAGTCTTGGCCGTGATCATTTGATCAGTTTTTTACGCAAGAACGGCATTGAAGCCAATTTCGGCACCTATGCCCTGCATAAGCTTTCGTTTTATAAAAATAAATACCATTTAAAGGCCAGTCAATTCCCTATCACTGAAGAGGTCTTTCAAACCAGTATCGCCTTGCCGGTATTTGAATGTTTAAGTGTTGGTCAAATCCGAAAAATAGCGGCCGTCCTGCGCAAATTCCAATGAAAAGCATATCCGTCGTCATTTGTGCCTATAACGAAGAGAAGAATGTCAAGGCGGTCATGGAAGAAACGCTGCAGGTTTTGAGTTCCATGGCTGCTGATTTTGAATTGATCGTCGTGGATGACGGCAGCAGCGATAATACCCTGCAGGCGGTCCGTGCCTGTGCTTCGAAGGAGGCACGCATTAAGATCATTGTGCACGCGCACAATCAGGGAATGGGTTCTTCTTTATTGGACGGTTACAATATCGCGGCCAAAGATTTTGTGACATGGCTTCCCGCGGACGGCCAGATTTCAGCCAAAGACATCAAGCTTTTCGCTGACAATATCGATGGTTATGACATGGTGGTCAGTTATTACGTTAAAAGATATGAATCCCTGTTGCGTAAACTGACATCGAAAGGGGTGAGGATTATCCTTTTTCTATTGTTCGGCAGGATCCCCCGTTATGATGGCACATATATGTTCAGGCGTCAGATTTTAAAAGATATTCCGCTTAAAATGCGCACCTCATTCGTGCTTAACTATGAATTCGTTATCCGGGCGCAACGGCAGGGTTATAAGGTCAAAGAAGTGCCCACGATCCTCCTGGAAAGGATTTCGGGGAGCTCTAAAGTCATGGGGACTAAAAAAATTTTGTTTATTCTCTGCCAAATCCTTGAATTACGGTTTAAATATTTTTAAAAAAGCATTATATGATATTCAAATACGCGGAATATAGAAAATTTCTTGTCCACATGAAAAATCATGGAGAAATACTGCCTTTAGGTGAGTATGCTTCTTCCAATGCGATCATTTTACGGCATGATGTCGATTTCGATATTGAAGCTGCATATCGATTAGCGCTCATTGAGGCGGAATATGGGATACGTTCCACATTTTTTATATTAACAACCTGCCGTACTTATAATCCATTCTCGGTTTCAAATCGAACGAAATTAGAGGAAATGGTAAAACTAGGATTTGAGATTGGGTTGCATTTTGATCCGACCATATATAATACAAGCAATATTGATCGGTTGACAGATTTTGTTAATAAAGAAGCCGAAATGTTGTCTTGTGTATCAGGCAGGAGTGTTTGTTCAATAAGTTTGCACAACCCTTCCATTCATGGTCAATACCCTTTGTTTAAAGGATACCGCAATGCTTACGATAGTTTGTTTTTTTCTGATGAGTTCTATTTTTCTGATTCTCGGATGGAGTTTCGTGGTAAAAATCCTTATGAATTTGTAGAAAGAGTCAAAAAACACACGATCCAAGTATTATTACATCCATTACATTTTACGGAAGATGGTATTGAATATCCTGACATTTTTTGCAAGTACTTAAAAGACCATGTAGATGCAATTGATGATGTATTTAAAGTAAATTCAACATATACAAGACTCATGAAAAAGAAAGACCTTTTTTCGTATTTTATAAATAAATGGAGAGAAAAATGAATATTTATGTCCTTAACACTCTCGAAATCGGACTTAACTCCATCAACATTATTAAAAAGCACCTGGACATCCGTGGTGTCATCGGGTTATCAAAAAGAGACGCCACGGAAAAGATTTCAGGGTATACGTATATAAAACCATATTGCCAAGAAAAGGATCTGGAATTTATTGAGATCCAAGATTATTCACTTTCAAGTCCTGAAGATAAAAACCGTTTGTTAGGTTTGGATATTGATATATTGATCGTATCCGGATGGCAACGTTTAGTACCCTTATGGCTGATCAGTCATTGTAAGGTAGGTGCTATTGGTTCTCATGGAAGTGTTCGTGGGATCACAGCGGGCCGGGGGCGTTCTCCCCAGAACTGGGCACTGCTTCTTGGCAAGAAAGAATTCTATATTTCGATCTTTAAAATAGATGCGGGGATAGATTCCGGCCCGATCATTGACACAAAGAAATTTATTTTAAGCCAGCTTGACGACATTAAGACCTCTTACTATAAGGTAAGTTGGCTGACATCCCAGATGATCATTGACAATATCAAGAATGGGCAGATCCTTTCTGACAATCTTAAAAGTCAAGAAGCGGAGGCCAGGTATTTGCCTAAACGTATGCCAGAGGATGGCCAGATCGATTGGTCGAGGACCTCGAACGAGATAAATAATTTTGTCAGGGCTTTAACTAAGCCCTACCCCGGGGCATTCTGTTATATCGGAAATAATAAAGTTACGATTTATAAAGGAAGACCTTTTGATGTGCAGGGCGATCCTGAAGCGCAAAAATGCGGAGAGATCATCGTTGCATATCAGAATGGAGACCTTCTTGTTAAAACGGCTGATTCTTATTATCTTATCGAGGAGTATAACATAGCGTCTAAAAACCAACATGATCCTTTGAAAGAAGGCATGGTATTTTCATCATGTGATTTTAGGGATCAATGTGCTGAAATTGTTGCCCGTCATTATAAAGAATATCCTGAATTAATAATTTCAGATGACATTTTGAATCTTTCTAAGGGGAGTTCTAAAGTTTAAATACTTTTGACCTGGGCTATTTGACCTAAATTGCTTTGTGTGTTATAAATTTAGGCAATTAATTCGTGCTCATTTGGGTCGGTAGCTCAGTTTGGGAGAGCGCGTCGTTCGCAAACCGTCCCAGACCATTTTCGTAACTCCTTCCAATTCTTGCAATTAGGTCTACTATCAATAACTTGCAAAAAATTGCATTATTACCGTTTATTACATTTTGATACGTTTTCCCCCCTAAAATAGCACGTTTTTAGCACATCTGAGCGCATCGGTTAAATGATGTTAATTTGGCCTTTTTTATTCGGAGATTTGCGGCCGCATCGCTGATACCGATGAAGGATATATTTAAAATTGGGCATATGTGCTGAAACTGTGCTAAAGGTTTAGGAAAGGTTTTTGAAAATGTGCTAAATGTGCTAAAAATGTGCTAATTGGTCTATTGACAATACAAGTTATATGTTGTACACTCTTAGTGTATAGAAAGGCAGAAGATGCTAAAGTCTATTTATTTCTATATGGAGATATTATATGGCAAATATTCGATTAGTGACATTTGAAGATCATCTTAAAGAAAAACTTAAAGACAAGGAATTCCTTCGTCTTTATGAAATAGAAAGGGCCAAGGTGGCCTTAGCCCAAAAGATCGCTGAAATGCGCGAAGATAAGCATCTTAACCAAAAGGAGCTGGCAGCCAGATTGGGTGTGTCCCAGCAGTTTGTTTCACAAATAGAGACCGGCGAAGGTCGGAATTTAACTTTGGCCACGATTATGCGTATAGCTGAATCTTTAGGGCATAAAGTACGTATTTCTTTCCCGAAGAGCGTGGGGCATGGTGCTCAAC
>Ga0207121_1028_pt1 | contig 34169 bp, 24 predicted proteins | sample Alteio_BWMinHeat_41_FD_153513 | JGI IMG/M metagenome (GOLD analysis project Ga0207121, IMG submission 153513) | Enriched cells from forest soil in Barre Woods Harvard Forest LTER site, Petersham, Massachusetts, United States -... | ecosystem: Environmental > Terrestrial > Soil > Temperate forest >... | reverse complement strand
AAAGATCCGAGGCTATGATGAAAATTTATAATAGTCTGACTCGTAAGAAAGAAACTTTTCAGCCGATTTTCCCGGGTAAAGTCAAAATGTATGTTTGTGGCCCTACCGTTTATGACTTCGCCCACATTGGTAATGCAAGAACATATGCAGCCTTCGATGTGGTCGTACGATATTTACGTTTCCGTGGTTTAGATGTGACGTATGTACGTAATATTACCGATATTGATGATAAAATTATTAAACGTGCCAATGAAAATAAAGAAGGCTTTGAAGAAGTGGTCGCGCGTTTTACCAAAGCCATCCATGAAGATTTTTCTGCGTTAGGTTTGTTAAAGCCAGACCATGAACCACGTGCTACAGGATATCTCCCTCAAATTATTGCATTTATCGAAAAATTAATTGCGAATAATAATGCATACATTGCTGCAAATGGTGATGTTTACTATTCTGTCAGAAGTTTTGAAAAATATGGCGCCTTGGCACATCGGAATATCGATCAATTAGAAAGTGGTGCGCGCGTTGAAATTAATGATGTAAAACGTGATCCTTTAGATTTTGTGTTGTGGAAATTAGCTAAACCTTCCGAACCTTTTTGGGATTCGCCTTGGGGAGCGGGTAGACCCGGTTGGCATATTGAATGTTCTGCCATGACGACTTCACTTCTGGGCGAGCATTTTGATATTCATGGCGGCGGTAAAGATCTTATTTTTCCTCATCATGAAAACGAAATTGCACAATCTGAAGCAGTTTCTAAACAAAAATTTGTAAATACTTGGATGCATGCGGGTTTTTTACAAATTGAAAAAAACAAAATGTCAAAATCTCTCGGGAATTTTTATACGATACGTGATGTACTTGCGACATATCCTGCGGAAGTTTTACGATATTTTCTCATTATGAGTCATTACCGTAGTCCTATTCAGTATTCCGAAGACGGACTAGTGCAAGCAGAAAAAGCATTAGAACGTTTATATAACGCGCTTCGTGATTTACCTTCGGTTGAAGCACCCGTCGGCAATTCTTATGAGAAAAAATTTATTGCTGCGATGGATGATGATTTTAATACACCGATTGCCTTTTCAGTGCTTTTTGATCTTGCGCATGAAATTCAACGTCTTCGTCAAGTAGATTTAACTGCAGCGGCGAGTCTAGGTACTTTATTAAAAAAATTAAGTAGTGTTCTGCACGTTTTGCAAGAAGACCCTGAAGAATTTTTTAAAGTAGACAATACGGATCTTGATGTGGCAAAAATTGAAGGTTTAATTGCAGAGCGTAATGCCGCACGTGCTAGCAAAAATTGGGCCGAAGCAGATCGCGTACGCTCGCTACTTTCTGCAATGTCAATTGTTCTTGAAGATAATGCAAAAGGCACGACTTGGAAATATATCAAATCCTAATGCTTTAATATGGCATGAAACTGGGGCTGAAAATGCGTTCCTTTTCATCGGATTCTTTTGATAATTTGAATAATTCGTTAAGGTGGCTTTCGATTTTTTGAAATTCGCATTCTTTGAGTGGCAAATTAAATTTAGTTAACGTTTCTTCAATACCGGATCGAACGCGTCCAAAAATCCTTCTTGATTCCATGGTAGAATGAATTTTTTTAATGAGAGATAATGCATAAAATACCGCAATATGCTCTTGTTTAATGTGACAGTGGCCCGTAATGGCATTGATTTGTTTTAATTCTGCGTTAGATAACGGTTTAATTTGTGTAGATGGTTTTAATTGTAAATCGAATAATTTAATTTTTTTTTGATGATTATTTTGAAAAATCCATAATTTTTCTTCCGGAAATTTCAATTCTATACATATTTCTCTCGGTTTATTAATATAATAAAGTTCTTCGCCATCTGGATTACTGACACGAACATAAGCGGAATCTTGTTGAATATGAAAATTTTTGAGTTCCTCTTTTACGGGTCGCGTGAAAGATAATAAAAGATCGCAATCCACCGCATTTAATTTGGCATCGCGGATATATCTTAACACTTCGACGGCATATTCTTGATTGGTTGCAATATAATGCGTAAAAGAAAGCGTATAATTAATGGCATCGTTAAACCAAGAAAAGTTGGTATGCATAGGTGCTTGTTCGCCATTTTTATCGAGATAATCCGTAAAAATTTTTTTGCATTGATTTAATCGTGATAAAGTAAAATTCGATTTACAATCTCTGAGTTCATCTCTTTTGATACAATCGATAGAAACTACGCCTCTACTTTTTGTTTCTTTGAATGGTTTATGAAAGCGATTTTTGTTTGATAAGGCCATACTCAATATCCTCCTTGATAAATCACCTCAAAACGCTGAATTCCAACGTCACTCCAAGAACCTACTCTGTCATGCCAGCATGCTTTTAGCTGGCATCCAAGAGGCTCCGCTAGATGCTAACTGGATGCCAGCTAAAAGCATGCTGGCATGACAGCGTGAACGTAGAGTTCAGGTATTAAAAAATATTATAGAGTTGATAGTATTAAGGAAATATTAAGGACAAAACACCTTAAGATTTAAATTTATACAGTCCTATTTTACAAAAAAGCTTGATGCAGACCTCGATATGTTTTCACGCGATAAGTCGATTTATCATCATTGACAAGCAAGACTTCATTAAAATGCTCTGCTAATTCCCCGGCTTTCGCATGACGAAAAAAAATGGGGCTACCTAAAGGTATCATGTTTTTACTGGTCAATTGTAAAGGAGTTTGCACTTCACCTGCGCCTTCGGCTGATAAGAGTTTAAGACCCTCCGGCATGACTGGTTTTGGAAGTCGATCTTGATCTGCCGCGCCGGAGGCAATATATCCACCCCCTAAACATGTCACATAATAAGGGTCCGAGCTACGCGTCGCTTCTAGTGCAAAATAAGCGGCGGGCTTCAAAGATATATTAGAATAATAATCAAAAATATGTGGGCATAACAATCCGCTACCAAAAGTGACTTCTGTTAATGCTTTTTCATTACTGATTAAATTAAACGATCCTGTACCGCCACCATTAAATATTTCTAAGGTTAATCCTAATTCTGAAAAAATCTTTGGAATTTCGCTTCGAATTTTTGCGATATGTTGCATCGCGCATCGTCGAATAAGAAAGGCTAAGGGGTTTTGTAATTTTTTAAAAGGGTTTTTATCGGTAAGACCCGCGACAATTGCTTCATAAGCCATTACGCCAACCACTTTAATCGATGGATAATGCTTCGAATCGAGAAGTAATTGTTTTAACGAAATGAGGCTTCGAATAGGACTTCGTCGCACCCCAAGGTGCAATTGCCCCCAATGAATGGACGTATCAAATTCAATGATGAGGGGTAAAGGTTTTGAATATTTTTCCATGGATTTTGCGATAATTTTAATTTGTTGTAAATCATCAATGACTAATGCAACTTTTGCATCTTTTAGAAGAAGGTTTCCTAAAATATCGATATCTGCATTTTGTAAACTTGGATAAGCAATGAGAAAATCATTAAAACCTTGCGAAAACAAAAAGTCTGCCTCACGAATGCTGTAACACATTAAACCTTTAAATGGCAAACCACTTTGTAGTGCACGATGAATTAATGCTGGAATTCGCAGTGATTTAGTGGCGAGCCTTATCGTTTTACCTGAATCTTTTATCATGTGCGTTAATTTTTTTAAATTACTATCGAAAGCTTCGAGGTCGACGAGTGCAAGTGGTAAGTCTTCATGTGCTATTGTTTTTTTCCATGAGGTATAGTCAGATGATTTACTTTCAGGAGTAGCGCGCACCTGATTTTTATAAAAATTTTCTGCAATAAAAGAGACGAGTAATAACAAAAGTGCGGAGGAATAATTATTTTTTTTTAAAAATAAATAATAACTCAAGCAAAAACATAAAAGGATAAAAATGGATTGGCGGTTTTTCAGTGTTCTTGGTTGCATGTTATTTCCTTAAGTTTGTCATTCCCGCGCAGGCGGGAATCCATTCTTAGTATATTATCCTTTATTAATGGATTCCCGCCTGCGCGGGAATGACATAGTATTTATTTTTATTTTATACTGTGTCGTTGTCAACAAATATTCACGGAGAAAAAATGCAATCAACACATGATGTAAAGGAAATACCTCAGAATAATCATATTTATTATCCGAGAAATGTAGATGAATTAAAAAACCTTATTCTCTACGCCAAAACGAATCAACAAATGGTTCGAGCACTTGGATCCCTGCATTCACCAATACCATCCATTTATGCTGAAAGCAAAGATCAAATCAAATTAATTTTAGATGAAGACTTTCGGAAAGTGCATTCATTTAGGGAAGACAAATCCAAAAAATTTGCGATCGTGAAAGTCGGTGCAGGTTGTAATTTAGGGGTGAATCCAAATGATAAAAAACATTCTACGCTTGAAAATTCTTTTAATTATCAAATCGACCAAAAGGGTTATGCGCTTCCTACATTAGGCGGAATTTCGCATCAAACAATCGGTGGTTTTTTACAGACTTCTTCAAATGGTGGGTCTTCAAAGCATAATATTGCAGATGCCATTGAAGAAATTGAATGGGTTGATGGTAAGGGCGAATTGTGTTCCGCCAAAAAAGGAGAAGACTTATTTAATGCCGTTGGTGTTTCGATGGGTTTATTGGGTATTGTGACCAGCGTGACTTTTCAGCTTGTGCCAAAATTTTTAGTCAAAGGGACGGAGAATAATCATAATCTCGACGACTCTTATTTAGCAAAAGATACAAATGGTACGCACAGTATTCTCGACGAAGCGTTATTTGAAAATGAGGATAATGAATTTATTCATCTTAATTGGTTTCCACAAAAATACGTTCAACGTGTGACGCATTGGAGAGGAAAAATCGCCTCCCCTGACGAAAAAATTGTACCTTACCATCATCCGTTAGAATCGCATGTGATGAGTGTGTTAGCCTCTAGTGTTTTAATCATTGGAAATCAATTAGCAACGTTAGGCACTGATTTAGCAGAACGATTATTAAGTATTTTGCTGAAGCCATTTGTTTTATTGGGAGATTCTCAATCCTTCTGTGATACTTGGTTTAAGATCTTACCGATTGATGATCAGGCGCCCGTGGATCATTTGATGTCAATTTCTTTTAGCGAATTTTGGTTTCCCCGCGATCAAATTAATACCGTGATGAACACGCTTAAAACCTTGGTTGCCGAAAATCCACAAGCGGCGGGGAATTTTATCATTGAATTATATTGTGCGAAAAAATCCCCGTTTATGTTAAGTCCTTCGGAGGGGCGTGATTCTCTTCGCGTAGACTTATATTGGTATGATCACAATCTTAAAGGTAATGCGAATCATTATTTTGGCCTATTTTGGGAAAAATTGATTAAAATCCCAGGAGCACGCCTGCATTGGGGGAAATATCTGCCAAACGCTGATGAGAAATATGGCGAATTAACCTATGATCCCGTGATATTACAGCAAAATTATCCCAAACTTGCGGATTTTCTGCGGTATCGACAAGAAATGGATCCGGATCAGTTATTCGTGACGCCTTACTGGCGGCAGGTTTTTAGTATCCCCTTTATTGAAAAACCGGGTAAAATTGGCTTTTTTAGGCCAAAACAAGACTCATCTCAGGAAGAGGGCCAAGTCATTCAAAAAACCTGTCAAATGTGAGATACTAGCACATAATTCCCCTCTCCCGCCCGCATGCGGGAGAAGGGAAAATGGAATAAAATTTAATGAAAATCTACGAAAATTTCTCACTCAAAACCTATCATACCTTCGGTATTGAGGTAAATGCTCGATATTTTATTGAGATTACCTCAATGGCTGATCTTCACCAATTTTTAAATCATCCATTTTATAAAGGTTTACCCAAACTTATTTTAGGCGAGGGAAGTAACGTTTTATTTAGTCAGCATTTCGAAGGTGTTGTGATTAAACTATCTTTGAAAGGAATTAATATTGTTAAAGAAGATGCGGACAATGTGTGGATGAAGGCTGCAGCAGGTGAAATATGGCATGATTTTGTGCTGCATTGTATTGCGAGAGATTTTGCGGGAGTTGAAAACCTTTCTTTAATTCCGGGTACCGTAGGTGCGGCACCAATGCAAAATATTGGTGCTTATGGTGTTGAGCTCGCCGATTCATTCGACAGTTTAACAGCGCTTCGTTTGAGTGATCATAAAATTTGTATTTTTGATCATAACGATTGTCAGTTTGGCTATCGGGAAAGTATTTTTAAAAAATCCTATAAAGATCAATTTATCATTCTTTCTGTGATGTTCAAGTTAAATAAAAAACCAACGTTTCGTGTAGAATACGGCGCAATCCAGCAAACACTTGCCGAAATGGATATTAAAGAACTAAAGATTCAACATGTGAGTCAAGCTGTCATCCACATTCGCCAACAAAAACTACCAGATCCCAAAAAAATTGGTAATGCAGGGAGTTTTTTTAAAAATCCCATATTATCTCCCATTGATTTTAAAAATATTTTTGCGACAAATCCTGAAATGCCTTATTTTCTCGATCAGAGTGGATATTATAAAGTCCCCGCCGCGTGGTTTATTGAAAAATGTGGCTGGAAAGGCCACCGCTCTGGCGATACGGGTGTGCATGCACATCATGCATTAGTGTTGGTAAATTATGGAAATAGTTCTGGAAGTGATATTAAAAATCTAGCAGAAAAAATCCAAGAATCTGTCAAAATTAAATTTTCTATTGAGCTTATTCCTGAAGTTAATATATTTTAAGATACGAAACTCCGCATTATAAGCTTTGTCATGCCAGCATGCTTAAAGGTGGCATAAAAGCATGCTGGCATGACAGTTTTGAGAAACAAGCTATTTTTTAACCGCACTAACCGTAAAATTAATCTGTACATCATCTTTTACTGCATTGGTGTCCGACCATTCACCTTGACCCACACCAAAAGCGGTACGTTTGATAGTGGTACTTCCTGTCATCTTTGCTTTTGTCGCTGAATATTCTTCCTGCGTAAAGTTTAAAACAATAGGTTGTGTTTTATCTCGGATGGTAAGCGTGCCTTTCGCTTGATAAGTTTTATCACCTGTTTTAGTGAAGCCCGTGGATTGGAACACAGCTTCAGGAAATGATTTGGTATTAAACCATTCAGGAGATTTAAGCGTATCAGAAAGTTCATTATAGGAATCAGATATAGCACCAACATTCACAACAATTTTCACGTTAGACTTATCAAGTTGTGCTGGATCAAAATTGATATCGCCAGAAAAATTGGTAAATGTACCCGTCACAGGTGCGCCATTTTGCGTGGCAGTAAAAGTGAGGGTGCTTTCATTTGGCGTAATTTTCCACGAAGAAATATCGGCAAAGGCAACCAGCGGTGATAATAAAAAAACAATAATCGCTTTCTTTAAATTAATTTTATTCATGACAACATCCTTAACATTATTGGTTGCTATTTTTAATCAGATCTGCCCATTCTTTCGGATTCACAAAAGTTGTTGTGCGTGGTCCCATGCCATCAATTTGAAATACGGTTTCTTCGGATGCCCACACATAATGATGTGCCATTGCAGGAACCACTTGATAACTTCCAGCGGTTAAAGCAGTAGAAGCTGATTTATCAACTTTATCTCCCATACCTACATTCAATGTTCCAGAAAGAACCGTGTTTGATTCATCTTTATCATGCCAATGAGAAAGAATCACAAATCCAGCAGGTAATTTAAATCGAATCGTATACGGCTCTGCCTTACTCAAATCACCTTTTAGCAATATAATTTGAGCTCCTTTCGGAAAACCAGGCGCTGGATGAAAAACAATATCGGAAGGTTTAAACATAGTGGGGGCGGCAATGGCGGCAGCGGTAATTAAACTTATTGAGGTTAACAATAAACTCATTTTTGTGGGTAAACGCATGTTGGATCTCCTGTTTGATAAAAAATACTATGGTTTATATGCTTCAACTTCAATACTAATTGGTACATTATCTCCAACACCTGGTAATAATGTAGTTATTCCAAAATCAGAACGTTTTAAGAGAGTTGTCGCAGTAAATCCAACCGTTTCTTTATTGGTGATAGGGCTCATACCCATTTTATTTAATTTTACATTTAAGGTAATCGGTTTTGATATGCCATGAACGGTTAGTGTTCCTTGAACGTTAGCACTATTTTTTCCGGTGAGGGTGACTTTATCGCTGACAAATGTCGCTTGCGGATATTTTGCTACATCAAAAAATAAAGGCGCTGTCAGATGTTTATCTAATTCTGGTATTCCCGTTATGATGTCATTGACATGAATGAGAATATTAATTTTGCTGTTTTCGGGTTTTTCTTTGTCTAATGTTAATTTTCCCTCATTGACCATCCATTTACCGGAAGGGTGAGAAAAATCAAAATGACTAATACTCCAAAGCACATAAGAATGATTTGGATCTATGATGTAGGTATCTGCGGCTTCCGCGTAGCCTACAAAGAAAAAGAAAATTAAAATTATTTTAGCCAGTCTCTTCATCGAACTTCTCCATTTCAATCGCTGAAATTAATCCAGAATTTATCCATCCTTTTAACAAAGAAGCAGCACGAAGTGCAGCATCTTCATCACCAACCCTCTCATATAACCCTTCACAAATTTCACCAAAGGTGTGTCCTTTCATCATAGAATCAATGGCGAAATATTCGTCCAGAGGCAACGAACAATATTGATTGATTAAATCTTTTCTCCAGAAAATATAAGGTATCGGGACGTCACATTTTAAAGGCGCATCAGGAGAATTATCTTCAGAAAGACTTCTCCATATTTGAATAACATTCCATTGAAAATCGAGCAAATATACCGATGGATGTGGGGTGAATTGCATCATCCCCCAATCGTCCGGCGGAATTTGCATCACGGCCGTCATATCTATTATTTCTCGATCAGAAGCATCAAACGTCAATGTCATGCGCCATTCTAATTTTGATAATTCAGCGAGGTATGGTTCATTATGTTTTTGCAAAAAATTTTCGAATTGATCACCAAACCAACGTATTGATCGGAAAGTTGAAGGATGTTCATCTATATAATGTAAAGCTAATTCCTGAAAAGACTCATCCCCAAGATATTTTTGCAAAATGGGATAATTGGACGCTAATGCCTCGATTAAACGGGATTGGTAAGCATCGCCATAAATTTGTAGACGAGTGATTGCTGAAACTTTTTTTGTTTCTTCAATATCTGCATTGATATCGCAGTCTGAATTTATTAAATAGGATTGGAATTTATTTTGTAAATGCATTAAAGCGCTCATGCCTCAACTTCCATTAAAAGAGACGAAGCAATTTTTCGGGCATGATTCAGTTCTTTAATAAGCGTTGATAATGCGGGAATATTATCATCGCGTTCAATCATGGTTGAGACTAATCCATATTTTTCTAAAGCGAGGGCATATAAATTCCAAACGGGATCAATTATTTCATGATCATGAGTATCAATAATATAATCACCCATATTGGTGTGACCGGCTAAATGTATTTGCTGAATGCGATTTTTTGGCAAATTCTCTAAATAGATTTCTGGTTGAAATTCATGATTGACTGAACTCACATAAATATTATTGATATCTAATAATATTAAACAATCCGCGCGATGGGCGATTTCTTTCAAGAACTCCCATTCAGGCATCGTAGATTGTTTGTAAGAGACGTAACTTGATACGTTCTCTATTAAAATTTGTTGTTGGAAAAAATCTTGAATTTGAATAATTCTTTCGGCCACATGCTGAATGGCTTCTTCTGTATAAGGTAATGGTAAAAGATCATGCGCATTTTTTCCTTGAATACCCGTCCAACATAAATGATCCGAAATCCATTTTGGTTGAATTTTTTCTGCGAGAAGCTTTACTTCATGTAAATATTTCCAATCCAATGGATCCGTACTTCCGATGGATAGGGAAACACCGTGCATGACTAAGGAATAATTTTCACGAATTTTTTCAAGGTAATAATGTGGTTTTCCACCAGGAACGAGATAATTTTCGGTAATTATTTCAAACCAATCAATGCGTGGTTTTGTATTTAGTATGGTTTCGTAATGTTCTGTTCGTAAACCGAGTCCGAAACCTAAGAAATTTTTTTCCATATTTATCCAAAATGAGTGCGTAGCTATGTACGCACTCTACGCAGGTTTATTGATATCCTATATTAGGAGGTTGGTTCTTCGGTGGTGCCGCCCATTTTTTTGCACTTTTTAGCGCTTTTCATCATAACGCCTTGGCCTTTGCAACTATTTTGACCTTTGCAAGAAGTTTTTGCAGTTTTACATGCGCTTTTTCCTTTGCATGAATTTACGCCATAACACTTTACGTCATTTGTGTGCGCTGATGCAGAAGAAATTGGAGCTACGGCAAATGAAATAGCAGCAGCTGCGGCCAAAGTTGCACTTAATAACTTTTTGGTACCCATAAATAACTCCTTTACTTAAGTTAAAGATTCCTTTCACCAAATGGCAGAGAAACATTACGCCAATTATCAGATTATTTGTTTTATTGACGCGAGTCAAAGATTTCATGCTTGAATTAAGCTTGAATTAATAAATAAGGATAATTTGATTAAATATTAATTAATTTCGATGAAAGAGTTTAATATTTCCCGCTTGCGCGGGAAACGTCAAAACATTAGACCAAACTTCGCAATACATACTGCAAAATTCCACCATGTCGATAATATTCCACTTCGTTAGAGGTATCTATTCGACAGAGTAATTCGACCTCATGAATATCCCCATTTTCCCGATGAATATTAGCTTTTAAAATCATTTGTGGTTTGATGGAATCGTTTAGCCCCACAATATCAATGATTTCATCGCCCGTTAATAAGAGTGTTTTGCGAGTGACGCCATGCTGAAACTCTAATGGTAAAATCCCCATGCCAATTAAATTTGAGCGGTGAATGCGTTCAAAGCTTTCGGCAATCACTGCTTTCACGCCCAATAATTTAGGACCTTTTGCTGCCCAATCACGAGAAGAGCCGGTTCCATATTCTTTTCCAGCGATCACAATTAATGGGATATGTTTTTCTTGATAACGCATGGCGGCGTCATATATTGATAATGTTTCTCCGCTTGGAATATGTTTCGTAAATCCACCTTCAACACCAGGCACCATTTCATTTCGAATACGAATATTCGCAAAAGTACCACGCATCATGACTTCATGATTGCCGCGTCTTGCGCCTAAGGAATTAAAATCAGGAATTTTCACGCCTTTTAACAACAAATATTTGCCAGCGGGGCTTTCGGGTTTAATGGATCCAGCAGGCGAAATATGATCTGTTGTGATACTGTCACCTAATAATGCAAGAATACGTGCGCTTTTAATTTCTTGAATGTCTTCTGGTTTTAGCGACATGTTTGCAAAAAATGGTGGGAGTTGAATATACGTTGAATCTTTTTGCCAAGTATAAGTTTGAGATTCAGGTATATTCATGGATTGCCATTCGAGAGAACCTTTGAAAACATCGGCATATTGCTCTTCAAACATACTATGCGTGACTTTAGTGACTTCCTCGCACACCTCGGCATTGGAAGGCCAAATATCTTTCAGATAAACGGGATTATTATCACGATCATGCCCCACAGGGTCTTTGGTGAGATCAATTTGCGTTGTGCCCGCTAATGCAAATGCGACGACTAAGGGAGGCGATGCAAGCCAATTCGCACGGACGAGGGGATGGACACGACCCTCAAAATTTCGATTGCCAGATAGGACAGCGCAGACGAGTAGGTCATCTTTCGTAATCGCAGTTTGTACGGCTTCAGGCAGTGGCCCTGAATTCCCGATACACGTCGTGCAACCGTATCCGACTAATCCAAAACCCACTTTATCTAAATAAGATTGTAAACCGGCTTGTTCTAAGTATTTAGTGACGACTTGCGAGCCAGGAGCTAGGGAAGCCTTTACCCAGGATTTCGAAGTGAGACCTTTTTCAACCGCTTTTTTGGCCAGTAATCCTGCCGCCATTAATACGCTTGGATTTGAGGTATTCGTGCAGCTCGTAATAGCGGCAATCACAACATCGCCATGTTGCATATCAGTCGTAGAGGTTTTGTGGGGATTTTTGACGGTTTCTACCAATAATTGTTGGAATGTTGGAATCACTTCATTCAAATTGACGCGATCTTGCGGCCGTTTAGGACCCGCGAGGCTTGGAACAATTGCATTTAAGTCTATTTCAACCACATCGGTAAAAAGAGGGTCAGGAGAGTTTTTATCATGCCATAAACCTTGTGCTTTGGCGTAGGCTTCTACAAGGGCTATCGTTTGCTGGTCTCGACTCGTTAAACGTAAATAATCAATCGTCGCCTGATCAATGGGGAAAAATCCGCAGGTAGCGCCATATTCAGGTGCCATATTTGCAATGGTTGCGCGGTCTGCAAGGGAAAGGGTAGCAAGACCTTCGCCGAAATATTCCACAAATTTTCCGACGACGCCTTTTTTACGCAAAATATTCGTAATGGTGAGTACGAGATCGGTTGCAGTGATTCCTTCGCGTAATTTGCCTTTTAATTTCACCCCAACGACTTCAGGGATTAACATAGAAATAGGTTGGCCTAACATGGCAGCTTCGGCTTCAATGCCGCCTACACCCCATCCTAAAACGCCTAATCCATTAATCATAGTGGTATGGCTATCGGTACCTACTAAAGTGTCAGGAAAGGCGATTTTTTGGCCATTTTTATCGTCCACCCAAACGGTTTTGGCGAGATACTCCAGATTGACCTGGTGGCATATCCCAGTATCGGGAGGTACCACTTGAAAATTTTCGAAAGCTTTTTGTCCCCAGCGTAAAAATTCGTAACGCTCTCGATTTCGCTCCATTTCTAATTCAGAGTTAATTTGGACGGCATCTTTTCGACCAAATTGATCTACCTGGACCGAATGATCAATGACAAGATCGACAGTAGAAAGGGGGTTAATTTTGTTAGGGTCACCACCCAATTGTCGGATAGCATCTCGCATGGCAGCTAAATCAACGACAGCAGGAACTCCTGTAAAATCCTGCATTAAAACACGGGCAGGACTAAAGCTAACTTCTCGCAGTGGGTATTTATCGCGATCAATGATGGCTTTAATATCGTCTAAAGTAACCGTATTGTTATCTTCATGGCGGAGTAGGTTTTCCAATAAAATTTTGAGGGAAGAAGGAAGCTTGGATAAATTAACCAACCCCGCGGCCTCAGCTGCAGGTAAACTAAAATAATCATACGTTATTTGATTGACAGTTAACGTTCGACGCGTATTCAATGAGTCCAGCGAGGTCATCCGAATTCCACCTTAGGTATTAATTTCCGCGTATTATAACGATGAAACACACGAATGAATATACCATCGATTGCGATAGTTTTTTTTCTCGCGTAAAATACGCGCATGTCAAATTTAATCACTGAAATTAAAGCATATTTGCTTCATCTCCAAAATCAAATCACGCAATTTCTCGAAAAAGAAGAAGGCGTCTCGCGTTTTAAAGAAGATCCGTGGGCACATGCTAATGGCGGCGGGGGCCTCTCGAGAGTCCTTGAAAATGGTACGCATATTGAAAAAGCTGGGGTGAATTTTTCACATGTGTTAGGCGGGACATTACCAACTGCCGCAACCACTAAAAGACCTGAGTTAAAGGATTCAGCTTTCGAGGCGTTAGGGGTATCGACGGTCATTCATCCGCGCAATCCTTTTGCTCCGACAACTCACGCCAATGTGCGTTTTATTTCCGTGCAAAAAAATGATGGTACGACCTCGTGGTGGTTTGGTGGCGGATTTGATTTAACCCCTTATTATGGTTTTCATGAAGATTGCATTTATTGGCATGAAACTGCCAAAAAAGCTTGTGATCCATTTGGCCAAGATGTTTATTCCCGTTATAAAAAATGGTGTGATGAATATTTCTTTTTGAAACATCGCAATGAACCGCGTGGTATTGGCGGATTATTTTTTGATGATTTACATGAATGGGGAATGGAACGCTCATTCCAATTTATGCAAAGTATCGGCGAACATTTCATTAAGGCATACCAACCTATTTTAGCAAAAAGAAAATCCCATCCATTTAGCGAAAAAGAGCGGCAATTTCAATGCTATCGTCGCGGTCGTTATGTTGAATTTAATTTATTATATGATCGCGGTACTTTATTTGGTATTCAATCCGGGGGAAGAACCGAGTCGATTTTGATGTCACTTCCTCCCATCGTGAATTGGCGCTATGATTATCAACCTCCTGAAAATACTGAAGAAGCGCGATTGTATCGCGAATTTTTGGTTTCACGCGATTGGGTTCCTGCTTGAAACGTTGAGTATTTCGGCGTAGACTTCGAATCGATTTGACCGTAATGGCAAAGACATGAGTGGTTGTTGTGAAACCACCGTCGTCCCGCGGCTTGTCCGCGGGATCCAGAATACTTTCTATGTTGTTCTGGATCCCGCGGACAAGCCGCGGGACGACGAAATGTATTAATTTACATGAAGGACTTGATCCATGCGACAGGTACCTAACTATTTGTTTATTAGCAATGGCCGTGTTTCGCGCCATTTTCAACGTTATTTTACCGAGTTAAATATTTCATTTGATGTATGGGAACGCTCCCAATCAGAAGAACTTCTTAAACAAAAAATTTCATATGCCTCTCACATTTTAGTATGCATTAAAGATGATGCGATTGAATCATTCGTAAAAACGCATTCATTAAACACGGATATTTATTGGATTCATTTTTCTGGCAGTTTTGTGAGTGAAAATGTTGTCGGTGCGCATCCCTTAATGAGCTTTAATGAAAACATTTATTCACCTGAAGAATATTTGAAAGTTCCTTTTGTCCTCGATCATGATGCACCAGCTTTTGAAATCTTATTCCCCGATTTACCTAATTCTCATGTGAGATTAGATAAAAAACTAAAACCGTTATACCACGCATTATGTGTTTTAAGCGGAAATTTTAGTTGTATGTTGTGGCAAAAATTATTTTCTGATTTTGAAAATAAATTTCAAATTCCTGCATCTACCGCGCATGCCTATTTGCAAAAGCAAACCGAAAATCTTTTACAAAATTTCGAAACGGCATTAACAGGTCCACTGGTTCGAAATGATGTCAAAACGATTGAAAAAAATTTGATGGCATTACAAAACGATCCATTTCAATCTATTTATCAAAATTTTATTTCTTGTTATCAAAAAATGAAAGAGGAAAAAGGCGTATGAATATTTTTGATTTTCAACGTAAGAAGCAAAGTAATGAAAAAATTAGTATGCTCACTTGTTACGATTATACGAGTGCACGCATTGTGGCAAACACATCCATCGACTGCCTTTTAGTAGGTGATAGTGTTGCAATGACAATGCATGGATTTAAAGATACACTCGCCGCTACTTTGGATATGATGTGCATGCATACGGAAGCCGTGAATCGTGGCGCACCTAATAAATTTATTGTAGGTGATTTACCTTTTTTAAGTTATCGCAAATCCATCACAAAAAGTGTTGAAGCCGCGGAACGTTTAATGAAGTCAGGTGCGAATGCCATTAAATTAGAAGGCGCGATCGGCAACGAAAAATTTATTCGACACATGACCGATTCTGGTGTTCCAGTCATGGGACATTTAGGATTAACACCGCAGTTGATTCATACGCTCGGTGGGCATAAAATTCAAGCGAAAACTGAAGAAGCACAAGAAAAATTAAAAAATGACGCATTCGCATTACAAGCGGCAGGATGTTTTGCGATTGTATTGGAATGTGTTCCGAGGAAAATTGCAAAAGAAATTACAGAATTACTTTCTATTCCAACCATCGGTATTGGTGCAGGTCCTGATACCAATGGACAGGTATTGGTGTTCCAGGATTTATTGGGATTGAACATTGATTTTAAACCGAAATTTGTTAAAAACTTTATGAAAGGTTTTTCTCATGTTTCAGAAAGTATTGAAAATTACGTCAAAGATTTACAATCTGGAGATTTTCCGCAAAATGAACATTGTTACGAAAGTTGAAAGTTGGTTGGAGTTTCGAAAATTACTGACTGATAAAAAGATAGGTTTTGTTCCAACGATGGGACATTTGCATGACGGACATGGAAGTTTGTTCAAGCGAGCAAAACAAGAAAACGATATCGTTGTCGCCAGTATTTTTATCAATCCAACACAATTTAATCAAAGTAATGATTTTGCAAATTATCCGAGAACCTTAGATCATGATGTTGCGTTTTTACAATCTTTTGAAGTGGATTATTTATTTTTGCCAGAAGCGAGTGAGATATATCCCGACGATTATCAATTCCAAATGACAGAAAATGTTTTAAGCGTTGAATTAGAAGGCGAATATCGTCCGGGGCATTTCAATGGCATGTTAACGGTTGTCTTAAAGCTTTTAAATATTATTCAAGCCGATCGAGCTTATTTTGGTGAAAAAGATTATCAGCAGCTGTTATTGGTTGAGAAAATGGTAAAAGCACTATTTTTACCCGTAAAAATTATTCCGTGTGAAACCATTCGAGCAAAAGATAATGTCGCATTGAGTTCCAGAAATTCACGCTTGAATGAGGAGCAACGTCTGAAAGCCTCGCATTTTCCAAGATTATTACAAAGTGAACTTTCTAGTTTCGAAATTACGGATGAATTAAAAAAGTTAGGATTTAAAGTCGATTATATCGTCGAAAAATGGCAGCGTCGTTTAGGCGCTGTTTGGCTCGATGATATTCGATTAATAGATAATTTTTCTTTGTAGAGAGAGTGGATATTATGTTAATTACAGTATTAAAATCGAAAATTGCTTACGCGACTATTACGCAAAAAGAATTATTTTACGTGGGATCGATCACGATCGATGAAGAAGTGATGAAAAAAGCGAATCTACGTGAAAACGAGAAAGTGCAAGTGGTAAATTTAAATAACGGCGAACGTCTTGAGACTTATGTGATTAAAGGTAAAGCGGGAAGCCGAATTTTTAGTTTAAATGGCGCTGCTGCAAGGAAAGCGGAAGTTGGAGACAAGCTTTTTATTATTTCGTATGCGCACATTGATGAAAAAGATCATCTCGATCCAATCATTGTTGATTTAGAGCATTAAGGAAAAATAAATATGTTACTTTGCTTGGATGTTGGTAACACGCATATTATGAGCGGTGTTTTTGATAAAGATCAATTGATCGCTCGATTTCGATATGCAACTCATATGTTAGGGACGGCTGATCAATTCGGCATTTTTTTATTAAATATTTTGCAAGCAAAAAATATCGATGCCAAAAAAATTGATGCGGTTGCTATGTGCTCTGTAGTGCCAAGCACTGATTTTACCATTCGTCATACCATTTCATTATACTTTGATGCCAATTTTTTCGTGCTTAAATCGGGCGCGAAGACAGGGTTAAATATCAAATATAAAAATCCCAATGAAGTCGGCGCAGATCGTATCGCGAATGCCATCGGTGCCGTCAATGCTTTTCCTCATAAAAATTTAATTATTATTGATATGGGTACTGCAACAACATTATGCGCAGTCTCTGCAAGTCGTGATTATTTAGGCGGCACCATATTACCAGGGATGCGCTTAGGAATGGAATCGCTTAAAAATAATGCCGCTAAATTAATGGAAGTCGATATTGAAGCTCCCGCGACCTATATCGGTCGTACCACGCGCGAAAGTATTCAATCAGGTTTATATTATGGTCATCTCGGGGCAGTAAAAGAAGTTATTGCAGGTTATCGCAAAGAAGTTTTTATGGATGTTCCTCCTGTCATTATTGGTACCGGTGGATTCTCCAATTTATTTCGTGATAAAAATCTTTTTGATGTGATTTTACCCGATTTAGTTTTGCAAGGGTTACACAAGGCGTATCATAATAGTACTTTGTCTTATCAGGATGACAAATCCTAACAACACCAATAAAAAGAGGTTACTATCATGCGTAGCACCAAACGCCCATCCAACGAAGATCAAATAAAAGATCTCGATGAAGTTCTTAGACAGAATATCGAAATGTTTCAGCAAAGGGATGCAAGTATTTTAGCGAAGCTACGCCAAGCATTATCTGATGAAAATCTATTTTTAGCTGAAGATTTATTGAAAGATGAAAAGAAACTTAATCAAAAGCTTGAGAAATATCACGAATTAGAATTTACTAAAATAGTAAGCAAAACAAGAAGTCAACTTATTCTAGAACGAAACAAGTTTTGGGGGTTGATCGAGTTTCATAAAGGTTATTTACATTTTCAAAAAACGCAAAAAATTCATAAGACGCTTCCTATAAAAATCTCAACAAAAGATATTAATCCAATGATTCATCGATTCAATCAACTTATTACCATTCTTGATGAGGAAAGACTGCCATTAAATTTATTGATTGAAGAAAAAGTAAAGAAAACCAAAAAACACAAAGAAAAGGAAGTAGAGTTCGTTTTTCCAGAGACTGCTCATGAAAAGAAAGTGGAACTAGAGATTCCCCAGGAAAAAAAAGAAATGGCTAGAGAAAGAGATTTATTAAATAATTACTATCGCGAGATTCGTTTACAAATTAAGGCATTTCAGGCTGCAGAAATGAGCGTTCTTGCTCAAATAAGAGAGAATCCGAGTTTATTAAATAATCTTGTTGTTATTGAAAAAATTAGAGGATTTTTGCTCATTGAACGTAATATTAATGTAATGATTGATGATTATAATTATTTAGTTAGCCAGATTAATTTCCCTGCAGCACCATTACAAAGAGCGAATTCAGATTCTTTAATAAAGCATATCTTCGATGTCATTCAACCGCCCTCACAACATTTTGCTGCGCCGCAAGTCTTTTTTAATCAGCAGAACCAAGATGTTTTAGGAAAAAGAAAAAGAGATGATGGTAAGAATGAAGCAATTTCCTTAAAATCCCCACGTCAGGGGAAGGGATAATAGCTATAAACCCTCACCCCTAACCCCTCTCCCGCAAGCGGTAGAGGGGAATTAAAAAAGTAGTTCCCCTCTCCCGGAGTGAAACGAGGGGAGAGGGGTTAGGGGATTTTGAAAGATAGTTCCCCTCTACCGCTTGCGGGAGAGGGGTTAGGGGTGAGGGTTTATCAAATTAACAAGAGAGTAGGCAAATAATTTCATTTGAATATTCTCGTTCATTAACAGTGTAATTTTCATTTATTCTTCTCTTTCATTTTTTATTTCGCCGCATTATAGTACGCGCTTAATACCAAGATAAAATAATTTTAAAAATTTAAAAAAGGAATGTCACATGCCAAAAGGTTTGGGTTCTTTCGGTCCCTCTGTTGCAGGTACCGCTTTAACATCCGCAATTCCCTCTGCAAGTTTTACTGGAATACTTCAAGGTTTTAAAAACGGTTCTATTAAATCATCAGAACTTTTTGAAAAATGTACGAAAGCAGAAAATTTTCTTAAATCTATTCAAGAAGCTATTAAAATATTAAATTGCGATGTAAGAAATATTGATGGTGAGTTTTCAGGATTAAATATTTTTCAAGATGCATTAAATGGTGGCGATGTTGAGTTTTTTCCATTAGTTAATTCAACACGTAAGAATTTAGCAATGATTCCAGAGATTATTTCCGAAGGAATAGCGTCAATTGCATCTCACGGTTTACAATTCGTATCAGACAGTTTAATTGCTAGTAAAGTTGTAAGCGATGCGCCTTGTCCTCCTCTCATCGACGATATATTTTTGCCAAGTAAATTAGAGGGAAATGCGCGCGCTAATTTTTTTGCGTGTTGCAAACATTTTTCAAATAGAGTAAATCCATCAGATCATATAGATGAAAAAGTGCAGGCGAAGTTTGTGGATGGTGGTGGATCTATGCTGGATTCGCATGAAAGTAGCGCTGCGTCATCAGCGCATACCACATTTGGTGTATCAATAGGAATACCTTCACTTATTATGAGTGGATTATGGGATACCGTTGGTTCATCTTTACGAAATTTGCATGCCAGCATGAAATACACAACAAATATAGAAAAAGAAGAAGAAAAAGTCATTGTGGCATTAGCCTCATGCGTACATTCACTGAGTGAAACTAAACCTTCAAAAGAATCTTGTTTTGCAAGTTTAGAACATCTGAATTGCCTCATCTCTGCACTCGTAGACATTGATCCTATGTGTGATCAAATATCAAATGATTTAGTCACGGATGCAAAGCCTATTTCGAAATTATTATCTTTCACTGCGGTGCCTTTTATTTCCAGCCTAAAACTTGTTGTGAACAGTGCACTTGGATTGATATTAGCGAATGAAGTCGTTGAAAAAAAATTAGCATCCCCTGGATCAACAGTATTGACTCAACGTGCAAGCAGCATAGAAGGGAAGCCTCACCAACAAAATTCACGTTCGCATTCTGAAAATATTAGTTCACTCACACAACAATTTAAAAATATCAATCAAGCATTGAATATTCTTATTGCGGAAGACGAAAAACTACATCAATCTGCTTCAGATGCGTCTTCCGTTTTAGCTGTCGGTGGCGCATCAACATTGACGCATTCGGTGACGTTATTACTTCCTCTTCTATTATTGGAGTTAGGAAGTATTACTCAAGAAACCGCGGCAGGTATTAAATTTGGAATGAATAGTAGCAATAAAATTTTCCATGAATGTGATCTTGTTTCACAAAGCAACGACAATACAGGTGAAGAATTAGATTTATTATTTAAAGAAGCCATTAATACCAAAGATGCATTAGAAATGATGAAAGACCTCGGCAATTCGTCTCCCATGCTTCTTGGAATATCACGGGCAGGGATTTGTGGTACCGCTGTTGGCACATTAACATTATTGTTGGGAGCGTATGCGGCTATAAAAGAATTCAGAAGTGCACCAGATACTATTAGAGCATTACGTGAGCGAAGTGAATTCAAGGAAGAAGAAAAAAAATTAGTAGCAGATTCTCTCAATGAAGTAAAAGCCTCACATCAAAAAGCTTCTTCTGCATTATCCACGAGTGCTCCAAAACAACTAACAGCTGAAAGTGCACTAGAATCCATTTTGAAAAAAGTTATTTTAACAGGTTGCATGAGCCAATCAGAAGTGAAAGAGCTCAAAGATCGTAAAGATTTAAATAGTGTCGCCAAAGTATCTATACAAGCTGAAAATAGCATTGCGAGTGGCGCCACACGTTTTGGCGGGTTCTTGACGGGTGCTTTATCTGCGATTGCATTTGTCGCGCTTGAAAGTGGAATAGGTACCGAAGCTTTATTGCGCGCATTTGGAAATACATTAACGGACATGCTGCATTCGTATGAACACATCAAAGAAAGCAGTGAAGGGCCAGATAAAATTAAATTATCAAGCAATAGTAATACCAATCTTAGTAGTTTATCTAATGCATTACGCTTATTAGCTGCGGCGAAATCAGATGATTTACCTTCGACACAAAAATCTGTTTTTAGTGGCGTCAAATTATCAGAATCCATCACCTCTCGTTCTTTCACTATTTTTTTGATGCATAGCGGAATATTGATTGACGCGATACTTAATGTAGTTCGACGACATGAAAATCAAGATGACAAAACGCAGTCCGTAAGAAGAACCAAAGCTTCTGCGCACGAAGAAGTAATGTCAGCCCTTGCACAAGAGATAGAACAAAAACTGAATGGTGTTGATGCGAAAGCAATTCCAGGATTAAATAAAGATATCGCGGCGCAATTACAATCTTTTTCACAGCAACGGATTGTATCTGCTTTAACGACTGAAATGATCCTAGTAGAACCTTTCCTTATATTAGGAGAATTATCTAAGGCAGGGAGTCGTGCAGATGCAGTGGAACGCCGTGATCATGAAGCGTTAATCGATTGTACTCCCGGGAGGCAAGCCAGTATTTTATCAAACATGATTCAAGGCTTTACGCTTGCTTGGAATGAGGAAGCAACAAGAACGCATGGAAATGAAGATCAATCCTTATTAAAAACACATGATTCATCTGGGAGCATGTTCAAAACTAGTTTAATGACGAGTGGATATTTGAGCTTAACGCTTGTCGAAATAATAGGAACATTCATCGGACGTTCTTTTACTTTATTAAATTGGGATCGAGTCAAAGCGCATTCTGTCGAAATATCCGAGCATTCAAACGAAAATCTTAAAGGAAATTTACACTTATCGACGGAAGAAACGAAAGCAGATAGCCATTATGGTGAAAAAGAAAGCGCAATTTATAGCATATCCGCTTTACGTTCTACGCTATCGCATTTTAGTGCAGCGCTGAAAGGTTGTGCGGATGACATGGTAGCTGAAATAAGCAAAAAAGGGCACGAAAATTTCATACATGGAGATTGTATGAAAGATGACATACGCATGCATAGCAGTCAACGGAGATTAATGCATGCGATAGCTACTGCTTTTACGCATTGCGCAAGCCTTTTGACGCGCATGAGTGCAGCGGGCAGTGGTTTATCTTTTTCGCATATTATTTTATTAGGAAAGGTAGATAAATTGCATGATCTACTGCATTCAAGAGATGATAGTCTTGAACTTCATCAAGGAAAAAGCAGTCAAGAATGTACACATAGTTCAAGAAGTGAAATTTCTATGGCAACTGGTCTCAGCACAGATCTTATTGCTTCCTCGATTACTAATATCATTAAAATTTTATTGAGTGCATCTTTAATTGGCGCAGATGTATTGTTATCGGTCGCCAAAATTTTAGAAATTATCATATTGGATGTACATCCCTCAATTCGATTACAACATGAATGGCAGGCACTATCGGTACCTGATATCAAATCAGGTGGCGCAAGTGAAGCTCTGAATAGAGTTCTTAGAGCTTCAGAACTCATTCCTACCATTAGTACAGGGCAGTTAAGTGTCAGTCATGATGCAGAATGCTCGCGATCAACTTTAGAAGATTCATTACATTCATTGCAAAATAAAGTGGATAATTTAATAGACCATATGCAAGTATTAGAGGATAAATCAGAATCGAAAGATAATGATCAAAAGGAAAATGTTGTCACGCTTAAAAAATATATTTTTCAAATTATAAAAACACTTCATACTAATTTAAGTGATGATGAATGCCTTGAATTTATTAATCGCCTTGATAAAGGTGGAATTGCTTTATCGGGCTATCATAGTCAATTTGGCGGCGTACTCAATTTTACGGAAGCAAAAGAAGATCGTGTTCTTCAAACCCTTCGAAATAGTGAGCTCGAGCATATTCATAATACCAATGTGCTAATTGCGAAATTTACAGATGATATTTTTGAAAAATATTCACAATTTTTAAAAAAATCCAGAAATGATGATCCATTAAATAAATTTATCCAATCTTTTAATTCATCATTAACACCAACGACACTCAATTTGCATCGTTATATCATTCGCGGCGTCGCAAATAAACTTTATGAAAGTCATAATTTGATTCATTCGACATTTTGGCATTCGCCCAAAATTTCATTTAATCGAGATGGATTTATTGCTAAATACTCGATGCAAAATTCCACGCATTCAGATTTAGTTCAGCCACTTGATATTGAATCTAATATTTTGAAAGCAGAAGAAGCCAGAAATAAACGCGCGGAGAAAAGGGCGTTGAAGGAGCAGGGTGGGGAGGATACGAATTATCGCAGCTTGCAGGTAGGTACTTAGTTAAAATCATAAAGCTGTCATCCCCGCGCAGGCGGGGATCCATTTATAAATGATAGCCATTTTATGGATGGATTCCCGCCTGCGCGGGAATGACAGAGAATTAAAAAATGCATTCGCATTAACAAGATAACAAAAAAAACAACAAATTATTTATAAAAAAAGAGAACAAGAAAATGGATTCAAGAAAATTATCACCGGAAGATCAGCAATCATTATTAAATTATTTCAAAAATTACTATCCTTACGAAGAAGAGAGTACGATAGAGTGGCAAAGCGCTGCGCCTTTATTAGCGCTATTAATTTCTGATCGTGAAATGGCAAAAAAAATCAAAGAGAATTTCAATTTAATTCAGGATTCAACGCATATTGTAAAAAATGTAAATCAAATATGCGGCAAGTTTATTAAAAAAGGGATATTGCAAGACGATAAGATGGTAAATCCTTATTATTATCGATTACCACAAGTGATGGGGGAATATCCTCGTCATTCAAAACCAATAAATAATGCAATAAAAACTTTTAATCATTTAATAGAGTCTAAAGATAATAAAGATCAAAGTGAGCAATTACATTTAAATTTTCTTAATATCCTCCACCAAATATTAATTCATGGGCAATATTGTTTTTCTGAATCTCTTGCTGATTTATTTAATATGATGTCAGGTTATTCATCCATTGATTTCACTAATATCAATGATATAAAACCACTTGTTGTTACTGAACAAAAAAAATTACCAACAGAAACGAAAATAATACCTAAACCTCGCATTCGCATCATTGACTCAAAAGAAAAAAATAAAATGGGTTCAATGAAACCATTTCTTGAAGAAAACGCTTATCATATCAATAGTGCGGGTCGATTAGTTTCTGAGAATAGTAAATTAGTTGTCAACGGATTCGGCTTGAAATTTGGCGGACATTTTGATGCACTGTTAACGCATACTCCCGCATTAATTCAGCTTGGGGATTTTTATTCGATATTATGGCGAGAATTATCTCAACGAATGGAGTTGCCAGTTGAAGATAGTGATGAAGCGATTAAGCTCCGAGTCGTGTTATTAAGCACTTTAAGAAAGCTTGGGATAATTATTGAGTCGACACATGAAATAATCGATCCCAATGATTTATACATTAGCCCATTCAACACGGAGCCTCAAGCTTTCATGACACCAATCGCAATTAAAAAAAAATTGCGTGAAGCTGCTGAATTTCATCGATTATCATTAGCGGAAGATACATTACTGTCATTAAGCGATTATTTAAGTCAAGTATTGTATCGAATGCAATTTAACATGAGTGAAGCATTAGGAATAGGTGCGAATGACGATAACACCGTCAGTTATTCTAATGCCGGTCGTGATTATATTTTTCAATTTAATCATTCTGAATCAGAATGGGCGACGCGTTTCGCACATGTAAGTAAGCATAGGCAAGGTCCAGCGCAACCACATATGAATGCAGCAAAGGGTGTTCAATATGAATTGGCCGCCGCATTTCTTACTGAAACGGAACGAATGAATCATTTACAACAATCCGAATATGAAGAAACTATTTATAATGCGATTATTGATAATTTAGTCACAGATTTATTTCCCCATCCTGATTTTTTTGAAAACACGAAATATAAAAAATATCGTAAACAACATTTTTTAACGAAAGATAATTTAGGCCGTACGCAATTATCATCTTATAACGAAGAAAGTGCAGTTGGAATATTCAAGGAAAACGGTCAAACGACACCGAGATTTAGAAGAGCAGGGACAATCGATATTCATCCTTTACCCAAAGATCATGGCGGAATTTGTGAAGCATTCAAATCATTTAATAGTAGGAATCCTTTAGCTGCCAAACAATTTCAATATATAGATGCAATGCAAAATGGTACGCGAGGTCATTATATTTATAATCCATTTGGCCCCGATAGTTTTATTGCGGATATGTTTGAGGGACAAGTTATTAAAAATAGCGATGGCTCATTTATTCCTTTTATTGGTATTATCCCTAAGAATTTTGATAAAGAACTTGGGCAGCCGCCAGAATTATGTGCTTCCTTTGTGATTCGAATGTTACAATCTTCACGATTAATGTCTCATTGTCCTACTTTTTCAATAAATTATCAGCGCATCAAAAATCATTTTCTTGTCCCAATGGAATCGATTCCGGATTTACCAAAATCTTTGGCAGTAGATCCATTTCTTCGAGAAAAAATGCAAGCATTGAAAGAAAGTTTAGATCAAAAAAAGGAAGGATTGAGTTTTCAGCATAGTGAAAAATTGTTAACGTCTTTATTTAAAAATATTATTTATCATTTCCGCGCTGAACATAAGGAAAAAGCTTTTTCGAGTTTTCATTATCATTTAATCAATGATCCACATTTTTTGAAAGTATCCAGTCGCGATAATTTTGAAAAAGTGATTCGTGTGTTAAAAATCAATGCCCCCATTCAAGATGAGAGCGAGCATCAAAATTTTTTAATGAAAGTCAATTATTTAGAAAGCATTATTAAAGCATTTTATCCTGAACCTAGCAGCGACACTGCCAAATTAATTAAAGAACAAGCTAATTTATATAAAAAACCACTGACAAGACATTTTGCCATAAAGGAATATTTTGAATTATTGCAGAAAAATCCTCGCGCCAATTTATCGCGTCGACAATCTCCCGGCATGTTATTTGTCAAATTAAGAGATGATGCTGCAAAGAAAAAAAGAACGTTAGACCAAAAATTTAATGATTTTGATCGAATGCATCAGAAAAATTTTATTGCGGGATATCGAGATCAAGAAGGTAGCTTGGTCGTTGCACCTACGAATTCCGATCAATTTTTAGATTTCGCTGCGAAAGGGGTAGCGAAATTATCTGTGGCAGTACAGAATGATTCGAATCCAATCGGACAAATCATTGCTTCACCAATTGTCGGCGCATATCACGGGGTCAAAAATAATTATGGCGCGGATTCAGGAATTTCCAATTTGTACATCGTTCCTTTAGGCTTAACTGGAGGCTTGCTGAGTGGGGCATTCCACAGTGGCTTTAAAGTACTTTCCTATGGAACAAAGTTTATCGCACGACCAGGCGTAAGAGCAAAAGATGCTATTACTTATTACACCTCAAAAATTGACACGACCACCAAAGCAGGAAAAATCGCGCTAGCTGGTGTATTTATTCCAGCAATACTCGGTATAGTAACGGGCATTGCCGAAAGTTTTGCAAAACTCATTTATGATTGCACCATCAATCCGATCGATGATCTTTTTAAATTTTGTAGTGAAAAGTTTAGTAAAAAAGAATTATTTCCCCTTACTCCTGAACATGCGTTACATATTACAGCGCTGCCTGATAATGAACCTGGTTTTAAAATTAAGATGAGTGATAAAGCTCGCGATATCATTTTAAAATCGAGTACACCAGAAAATTTATTGAAAAAATTAAAAATGCTTGCGTTTGAAATTCTGGAGGTATCTTATCCTGAATTAAAAAATGAGGACAAAACCAAAATTGCATCGATGTTATTTTCAAAAACGATAATGAAAAAAACAGAATGGGAACAATTTTATGAGGTTTTTAATTTTAATAATCCATTGGGAGATTTATTACAAAAGAATGGTGAATTAATTAATAATGCTCTGATTTATGCAGTTTATCATTGCTACCTCGAACGTAGTAGCGATGAAAAGCGATTAAAAATGATTGATAGAATATTTAAACTTTATAAGCTTTTACCCGAGCAGAAAAAATTACTGCAAGAAATGATTATATTTTACAATCAACATCCTGGAGATCAGGAGGATTTGATTATGCAATTTTCTGAAGAGGGCATAATTAAAAATAAATTATCTATTCGCGACAGTCTTTCTCAAAAAATGCATGATGCGATAATGCAAATATTTGATGTCGGCTTAATCACTCGTATTGTAAATGATCCGATATCATATCAATCATTCGAAATTACATTACAAATTGAAAATCAGATCAACAAAGCGAGCAGATTAATTGAAGAATTAAAAAATGAGATTCGTGAACTTAAATCTGAGGGAGATGACGATATTGCTGAAATAGAAGAGAATATCAAACAGCTCTCATCATCAATCAACCAATCACGATTAGATTTACAGCATTTATACCCAGGGAGTAAGGCCTCGATTACTGCTTTCAGTGACGAGATGGAACATGTATTAAGTAATAAAGATAAGGCGCATTTAAAATGGAAATTATTTGCCAAAAGAGAATTGCTGCATGATTTTTTAACGCAAGATGAGGTCAATAAAATATTCACTATATTGGATGACTTTCAGGCTCTGCAAAAATCAAATAGTTTACAATCGGAAAAAGTGTATTTCAAAAAACAACTATTTTCATTAATGAGTCAATGTAATACGACAAATATTGATAATTTTTATTCTTCGTATCTCAAATTTAAAAATATCTTATTACCAGTGATTGCCTCGATAGAAAATGCATCGCACCTGTTAGAAACCATGGACAATCTAGTTAATACCATGATGAATACGGCATTGAATAAAATTTTAGATAAAGCAACGATGTCTTCTAGAAATCCATTAAGTGATTCAAAAGCATTGTCTATATGGTTGCTTCAAACCTATCAAAATAAAGCTGATTTTCAATCTTTATTAACCCAACAACATGATCGGCCTTTTATGCATCTTACTATATTGCGACAAGCCTACATCATTCAATGTGTGGAAAATGCATTAAATATTACAGAGGTCGATCAACGCATTCGCAAAACTGGATTACAGAAATTATTACGCATTCATTATTTAGAAAGAAATGTGGTGAAAAGAAATGGTGTCCCGCATTATGAAAGTAGGCATGTTGATGATTTTGAAATTTATCTCAAGAGTAGAGGAGTAGATAATAGTCCTACTTTTCAGTATGCCAGTAATCGGATTAAAAAGAAGATAGGAATAGTTACTGTTACTGAATCTCACGGTCGAGCCGCGGGACGACGGAGTTAAGATGTAATTACCAAGGGGGGGTACATAATTGAGGTCATCCTGAACGCAGTGAAGGATCGGTTTAATTCTTCACCAAAATGTGGACGTAAACTGATCCTTCACTGCGTTCAGGATGACAAAGTTTCTAACTGGACAATGAAGTTATGACAATAATAAAGGACTTATAACATGGAAAATAGATCTTTAACTTTTTTAACAAACCTACATGCACCCGAACATGATCCTTCAGCTGAGGGTGAGGCATTCACACCCGCATTTATTCCGCGCGGGCCGAGGGATATTATTTTGGATTATTTTAATAATGATATTCTACCCATAAAAACAATTAAAAAAGAAAAAAATACGGTAAAACAATACGCAGATTTTAAACTTTTTGGTAGGGGTTTACATTTTTTTATTGATTGTAAATTATTTTCTGAATTTGCAGACTCTATTTTATTAGGTGAAGAAAGAACCCTTGCTAATATTTTGAATAAATCTGCTGATTTTCTGTTGTTAGGTGAAGAGAAAGGTATTTCGCGCGTTTGTTATTTAGTGGAAGAACAACCTATTCTTTTACGTATAATAACGATCGGGAAAGACCGCTTAAATCGCCGTGTCCAAGGAACATTGCTGCAAATTGCCGCTATGGCCGGTGATGTGAGCTTGAGTTCAACCGATAAAGGAGGTCTTGTCGAAAGATTAAAATTAGCAGGTAAACTTACCAATGAGGAAGTCAGAGATCATTTGGAAGTGGTGACAGGTTCCGATGCCAAACTTGAGAATGAAAAAAGAAACCAACGGGTATTACAAGCTTTAGAAAAATTTGTTCATGGGTTTTTGCAAATAAAAATTTCCGGTATTAGTGAATTTCAAGATTTTAAAAAGAAATGCATACCTTTAATTGAACAATTTGATAATGATTTACAAATAATTACAAAGGAACCCATCACAAAAGGATATGTTTTTGATCCAGAAATTATTTGTAAAGCCGCCAAAATATTTGCAAAAAATATAAAAGCATTTGGTGGATGGTATGGTTTGTATAGTGCTATGTTTCGCATCAATGGTTTTGGGATGTTGCAAAGACACCTATCTGCTCGAGATGCGCAGGTCGTGCGTAACGGGATGGATAATTATATTGAAAAACACCTTATTGCCGGGCGATTTTATGATTTATGGTGCAGTGATTATCCTTCGCATCAGATAGGATATGATTATTATGCTAATTATCAAGGCGAACCTGATATTGGAAAGGGTTGCGATTTATTGGCCCCTGCAAGCACGCATGAAATGCAAATATTTAGTATGCTTGTCGCGAATAAGAAAAAAAGTATTGAGGCATTGACCAAAGTAAGTGAGCACCGGTCGGTGCGATCTTTTTTGGGGTTTAAATAGTCATGCCACTCTGGATCCCGCGAACAAGTCGGCGTTGTTGCATAAATGAGGTCATCCTGAACGAAGTGAAGGATCGGTTTAATTCTTCACCATATTATGGAAGTAAACTGATCCTTCACTTCGTTCAGGATGACAAAGCTTCTAATTATGCAACAACGCCGAACAAGCCGCGGGACGACGTTCGAGACAAAAAACCCTACTTCGTCTCCAACGCAAACTTCTTCCCACCTACCATCGAACGTTCCACCCCAGCACGTGATTCACAATAAGTTTCTTTCAAGAAAAAGCTGAGAAATATTGCAATCATGAGTCCAATAGGAATGACACTGAGTGCATAAATATAGTCATTGGCTGAATAAAGCGGCACACCGTTTTGTAGAACAACGTCGATTGCATGCTTATCCAGTAATTTCCCCACCACAGGTTGGAAAATCAAACCACCTAACATAATTAACGTATTTGTCACCGCAACCGCAGTACCTGAAAATTGATTGGGCGAATTTTCTTTGCCTAACGCAAAACATAAAGGATGCGCTCCACAAAATATTCCTAAAAAGAAGAAGATAATATCTAGTGAGATTAAAGATAAATGCGGGATATAGAACACCATTGAAATAAGAATAGTAGACATGAATGCTGAAATTAACAAGGGTGAACGACGACGTTTAATCTTATCAGAGAGCGCACCAATACTCGGTCCTGAAATAATCCAACCCACAAAAATCCAGCTTACAGCGGAAGCTGCTTCTTCTGCAGATAAATGATAGACGGTTTTTAAAAATGGTATTCCCCAAAGATCTAAAAATACCGACGCAGGTAAATAAAATAAACAACCGATTAAGCCAATAATCCATATTTGTGAATTGGTCAAAATGATGCGTAAAGCACCAATCAATTGGGCCAAGGTCATGGGCTTATTTGAAACGGATTTTGTTTGGTGTGGGAGAGCCTCTTTCGGTCGACTTCGCATAAAAAATAAAATTAATAAGCAGAGTGCAGCGCCGATATATATAGCGGTTTCTAATGCACTTTTATACCCAACCGTTTGAACAAATTTCGTTAATACCTTATCTGAAAAAATCGCTGACATCATACCAAAAGCTGTCGTCAAGCCAGCAATAGTTGCAAAGCGATTAGGCGGAAGCCAAATGGAGGCTAGTTTTAAAACTCCGATATAGGCAAATGCTGTGCCGAGTCCAATAAATAAACGTCCGATGCATGCCGTCGCATAGTTGTCAGCAGAAATAAAAATGCCAACCCCACAAACAACAATAGCACACGCAAAGAATTGAACCATTTTGGCACCAAAACGATCATAGATCATACCCACCGGAATTTGCATTGGTGTGTATGCATAATAATAAAATGCTGCTAAAGCGCCAAATTCATAAGCATTAATATGCAGCGCAGACATTAAATTATGTTGCATCACGCTTGGAGATACGCGAAGAAAATAGTTATAACAATAAAATAACATTCCTATTGTACAAATTAACCAAGGGTAAATCATGAATTTCCACATATGACTAGAGTTTTTATTGTTCATTTTCATATTTTTTCCCATAAAAAATTTTTAATAACCCGAAATAATACTCATAAATACTATTATTCGGAACACTTTTTGTAAAAAATAATACTTTTAACCTATGGTCAAAATGATGTGAAAACACTAAGAATTTTTCTGAAAGGAATTAAATATATATCAGAAACAAAAATCAAGATCAACTATTAAAAATTCATCGTCGTCAACTATCACTATGTCATGCCAGCATGCGTTGATGCCACCTTTAAGCATGCTGGCAGGCATCCAGTGGGCACGTAGCGAAGCCTCTTGGATGGAAGCGGGAAGCATGCTGGCATGACATAATTGATGACAATGGGTTTTTCATGGGAGAGCTCTGAAGTGAATTCTCAAATTCATTAATTTTTTGTTTTTATTTAAAAAGTAATAGCGAAAAAAAACGTTTTGGTATTAAATGAGTGGCTAATGCAGGAAACCATGGGTTACATTGTAGGATGCATTAAGTGCGACTTTTGCCACGTCATTTTTATTCACTGAGTTTACTTAAACCTTGTCAAATTCAAGTGAAATATGGACGTTTTTAGATTTTTTTTTTCAAATTCTAAGGAGATAGGTAATGAAAGTTAAAACATTGATATCTGTCATGCTTGCAGGCTTACTTGCAACAGGTGTTGGATTTGCCGCAGCTGACGATAATGTTGGAACTGATACAAGCAATTCCACAGCGACTTCTGGAGCTACTAATAGTACTCCTTCAGCAAATGATACCGGTGAAATGGGTGGCGGAGACAACTCACAATCCGATAACGCATCAGGCACAGATACAGCGACGCAAGATAGTGCTGGCAACTCTGGGGAAGAAGAATATTAAGCAATAATGTCTCCTTCGGAGTAATTTAAGTTTGGAAGAGGTCTGCACCTCTTCCAAACTCGCGCCATTAGATACCTGACTTCGTCAGGTGGCGCTCCTTCCGCCCTAAAGGGCGGGGTCTAAAACCTTCGAAACTCGCTTTTCCTGAAGTCATTTATACCTTAAAATACAGGAACGCCCATAAGACCATCATTTGAATTACAGAGATCTTGTCAATGACCCCTCTCGAATATTATCAGGATCAAATTGTCAAAAAAGGAATAAGTGAAGATTCGGAACAATTGATTGTTTTGAAAAGCTTTACTAGGCTTTTTCAAGAACTATTAAAAGAACATAAAAAACGATCGAGTTATTTGAAATATTTTACCAAATCAGATGCTATGAAAGGAATTTATCTTTGGGGAGGCGTGGGAGTAGGGAAGACTTTTTTGATGGATTGTTTTTTCCATAGCTTACCATTCAAAGAAAAATTACGTTTCCATTTCCACCACTTTATGCAACACATCCATGAGCAACTTTCAAAACATCAAGGTGAGGTTGATCCTTTGCAAGCGATTGCGACTGACATATCAAAAGAAACCATGGTGCTTTGTTTCGATGAATTTTTTGTATCTGATATTACGGATGCGATGCTGCTCGGGCGATTGTTTAAAGCCTTATTTTCAAAAGGTGTCGTTCTTGTCGCCACCTCAAATATCGAACCAGATAAATTATATCAATATGGTTTACAGCGTTCTCAATTTTTACCGGCCATTGCATTAATAAAAGAACATACAGAAATAATTTATATCCCATCAAAAAAAGATTATCGTTTACGTCACTTACAAGAAGCAGGGGTTTTTTATACCCCATTAGATGAAGTCTCTGCGGAAAGAATGCAAAAAACTTTTGATGTTTTAACAAAGGGAGAAAAAATTTCGGAGGATCCCATTCATATATTGGGTAGAGATATTCATATTATAAAAAAAACCAACACCGTTATTTGGTTTGATTTTAATGATATTTGTAGTATCCCGCGTAGCCAGCATGATTATCTTGAAATTGCAAAAAATTACCATACCATATTTATTAGCAATATTCCCATCATATCTGAAAATGCTATCGATACTATTCGATTATTCGTCAATTTAGTTGATGTATTTTATGATGCAGGTATAAAACTCATTATTTCTGCTGCCGAATCTATTCCTGAATTGTATAGTCGGGGAAATATGATTTTAGAGTATTCTCGCACGCATTCGCGACTATTAGAAATGCAATCGGTGGATTATTTTAATAACGAGGAATAAGATGATTTTATCTTTTAAAACCAAGCTCGCACTTTTTTCGGCAGTCCTGTTGTGGGCATCTGCGTTTGTTGCCATTCGCGCAGGGCTCGAAGATTTTTCACCCGGTGGTCTCGCCTTAATTCGCTATCTTATTGCATCTTTTATTATGTTTTTTATTTTTTCTAAGAGAAAAAAAACAACGAAAATAACTCGACCGGATTTACTTTTCGCCTTATTCGCAGGCATTATCGGCATTGGATTATATAATATTACTTTAAATTATGGAGAGCTTGTCATTTCTTCCGGCATTGCAAGTTTTATTATAAGCCAATCACCTATTATCACGGTCACTTTTGCGATCGTGATTTTAGGGGAAAAAATGAATCGTGTGGGATTTATTGGCATGATGTTAAGTGGAGTAGGGGTTGCTTTCATCGCTTTAAGTCAAGTGCAAAATTTTGATTTTTATTTAGGAATCATTAATATTTTTATTGCGACAATTGTTGGTTCATTGTATTCAATATTCCAAAAATCATTATTAAAAAAATATGATGTCATTGAAATTACGACTTATGCTATTTGGGGTGGAACATTTATTTTGTTGTTTTTTACGATGGATTTGCTTAATG
>Ga0207121_1027_pt1 | contig 34485 bp, 29 predicted proteins | sample Alteio_BWMinHeat_41_FD_153513 | JGI IMG/M metagenome (GOLD analysis project Ga0207121, IMG submission 153513) | Enriched cells from forest soil in Barre Woods Harvard Forest LTER site, Petersham, Massachusetts, United States -... | ecosystem: Environmental > Terrestrial > Soil > Temperate forest >... | reverse complement strand
GGGTTCCCGACAGTATCGGAATTCCTGCATCGGATGGCTGGGTTTCTGCCAAAATTGGGCGCGGCTGTTTTCTCCCTGGCCGCAGGGCTATTCCTGGGCGCCTTTGTTGGACAAATCGTCTACAGAGCCGCCGAAGCGAACCATGTCAAAGGCTCCATTGCGCTCTCAAAAATCACCTATGGCCTGTTCATGGTATTCTCGGGCTTGATGGCGATGGAGTGCCTGGGGATCGATCCGGGAATCGTGACGAGCTCGCTACAAATCATCGTAGCCTCCGTTGGGCTCGGCTGCGCGATTGCCTTCGGCGTCGCGTTCGGACTCGCTGGACGAGACACAGCGGCCCGATGGATTAGCGAACTAACGTTGAGACACATGGACGGGGATGGGATCATCCATTACCCGCGCGAAAAAGAGAAAGTTGGTCGCGAGCGCGCCGCCTAAAGTTGGCGCGTTACGCTTCAAATAAGGCGGATGAGCGGCGGACAGCCGGATTTAAAGGCTGATTCGTTGACGGTGACCGTGGTAGACCGCTCATCCGCGGGCTCCCCCAGCAAACCCTTCTTTCACTGAAGCAAGAAGCCCCCACTGCCAAGGCCCGTTCCTAGAGGCCTCCCTGCCTTGCGCTTCCCCGATTCTTCGGTTGAAAATGTAAAATATTCTCTTCAATTTCCTAAAGGATAGATTATGCCCAAGAAGGTTCTACCCAAAGACGGATGGGACGAGTTAAGCATCTTTTCTGACCTGTCTACGTTGTTTGCTTCGACGTTGGAGCTCCAACCAACGCTTCAGGAAACCATTAATCTGGTCAGCAAGTTAACCAAGGCGGATTCTTGTTTCCTGTATCTCAAGGACCAGGTGGCAGGCGACTTGGTTCTTTCCGCCTCAAAAACACCCCATCCTCAGGAGATCGGTCATCTTCGCCTAAAAATGGGAGAGGGCATCACGGGCTGGGTCGCCAAGTCGCACAAGCTCGTGGCCATCTCCAAAGGGGCGCACAAAGATCCTCGATTTGTGGGAGCCCTGCCCGAAGACCGCTACGAGGCGTTCCTGGCGGTCCCCGTTCTAGTTAAGGAGAATCTGGTGGGCGTGATCAATGTTCAGCACAAGAAGGCCCACGAGCATTCCCCGCGCCTGATAAAGCTTTTGTCCACGATTGGCCGCCAAGTCGGCGCCGCGATCGAGACGGCTCGCCTCTACGCGCAAACGCGGCGCCGGGCCAAAGCGCTTGAAGCGCTGAACGCCGTTTCACATACGCTTGTCCAAGACCGATATCCTGAAGAAATCATGCAGCTGATCGTCAATATGACGGCGCAGATGATGGGCTCAAATATTTGCTCGATCATGCTTCTGGACGATAAGAGTCGCGAACTCAGAGTCGTGGCGGCTCAGTCGCTCGATCCCCGCTATCGGGACAAGCCTCCGGTCAAAGTCCACTCGAGCTTGACCGGAAAGACTGTCCTTACCAAGTCCCCTGTCGTCGTGAAGGACGTCCGGAAAGAGGAGTCGTACCAATTCCGAGATCTGGCCATTCAGACCGGGCTGGTTTCTCTCCTTTCCGTTCCGATGCTTTTCAAGAACAAGGTACTTGGCGTCATGAATTCCTATACCGCGGCCGAACATGAGTTCAACCATGAGGAGATCGGGTTTGCCCAGTCGGTGGCCAATCAGTGCGCGGCGGCCATCGAGAACACGAGGCTCCTCTCCGAGAAGCTGGCCGCCCAAGATGCGCTGGAAACGCGAAAGCTGGTCGAGCGCGCGAAGGGTCTTCTCATGCAGCAGAAAGGAATCGCCGAGCCTGAGGCTTTCCGTGAGATTCAGCGCCAGAGCATGGACCGTCGCAAGTCGATGAAGGACATCAGCGAGGCCATTATTCTCGCCCACGAACTGGGCAGCCGCTAAACGCTTCATGCAGGTTGCCTTTGCCCAAATCAACCCCACGGTCGGCGACCTCGCCGGCAATGCGGAACTCATCTTAGGCGAAATAAAAAGCGCCCAGGCGCGCGGCTGCCGGTTGGTCGTCTTCCCCGAAATGTCGCTTGTTGGCTATCCTCCGGAAGATCTCCTCCTTAAGCCTGCCTTTATTTCCGATAACCTTAAAACGCTCAAAGCGCTGGCGCATCAGGTAGGCTCCACCGCGGCCGTGGTGGGTTTCGTGGATGTCAAAGGAGGCCGGCGTTACAATGCCGCGGCGTGGATTCAAAGCGGCCGCATCCGCACCATCTACCACAAAGGGTGCCTGCCAAATTACGGCGTCTTCGACGAACAGCGATACTTCGAGGCGGGCCATCAGCCAGCCGTGATGGAATTGGATGGATTCCGGATTGGGCTCACGATTTGCGAAGACATCTGGAGGGGAACCGAGCCCCTTAAGGGTTTAAAGGCTCGGCGGCCAGACTTGGTCCTCAATATTTCGGCAAGCCCCTTCCATACAGGCAAACTTCCTGAACGGTATGTCGTCGCCAAACAGGCCTCTCGTTTCCTCAACGCGCCGCTCCTTTACTGCAATATGCTTGGAGGACAGGACGAATTGGTTTTTGATGGAGGAGGATTCATCGCCCTGCCGAATGGTCGAATCCTGGGTCGGGCCCCACAGTTCAAAGCGGGGCTTTATCCATTTCAAATCCTGAAGGCGGGGCGAAAGGTCACGATCGAGACGCCGGGTCCCTCCTTCAAGCGGCTGGGGCAGACCGAAGAGATTTTGGAAGCCCTTATTCTGGGCATCCGGGATTACGTCCAGAAAAATGGCTTCGAGACCGTGGCACTCGGCCTTTCGGGGGGGATCGACTCGGCGCTCGTGGTCGCCCTTGCCGTGGAGGCCTTGGGTCCTGAGCGCGTCGTGGGCGTCATGATGCCTTCCCGGTTCAATGTCAGCGAAACCCGCCGGGACGCCAAGCAGCTCGCTCAGAACCTGGGCATTCGGTCAATTGAGATCGGAATCCAATCCATTTTTGAGGAGTTCCTTAAGGCCTTGTCACCCGTCTTCAAAGGGTCCGCGCCCAATATCGCAGAGGAAAACCTTCAAGCCCGGATCCGCGGCTGTCTGCTGATGGCGCTTTCAAATAAATTTAATTGGCTGGTGCTGACCACGGGGAATAAGTCCGAGGTTTCTACGGGATACTGCACGCTATACGGCGACACCGCAGGTGGATTCGCGGTGCTGAAAGACGTGCTGAAGACAACCGTCTACGAATTGGCCCGGCTTCTGAACAAGCGGCATGAGCGCGAACTCATTCCTGAAACAATTTTCACGCGGCCTCCGACAGCTGAACTTAAAGACAATCAACGGGATGAGGACTCCCTTGGGCCTTATGCCGAGTTAGATCCTCTGATCGTCGGCTACGTCGAAAATAACCAGTCGCTGGCACAGCTCGTAAAGAAAGGCTCAAGCGATCCCGCCTACGTGCAGCGGATCCTCACGATGATTGACCGCAACGAATATAAGAGGCGGCAGGCGCCGCCCGGCATCAAGATTACGGTTCGTTCTTTCGGACGTGATCACCGAATGCCGATCACGAATCGATATAAGCCGGGGGTTTAAGGAAAGTTGAGCGGAGAGAAGCTGGAACGTCAGTTTGAGGAAAGCTGGTTAAAACCCGACCTGCACGCCAAACCGGTGGGTTGTGTCGAAATCTCCGTAGTCCACGAAACCGTAATCGAAACGGATTTCCGTCTTTGAAGAGGATTTGCTGGTGATTGCGTTCCCAAAGAAATCCGACTTCTCGCCCGGACGCCAGATGAAGCCGAAACCCGCGGAAAGCCCACCGCGCGTTTCTTTGTTGTCCTGATACCCGCCTCGGATCACAAATTTGTTCTGATAGGTGTACTCGCCGCCCACATGCATGGTGATGCTGGAAGCGCGCTCTTTTTCAGCGTCGATGTCTAAAACCAGTTGCTTGGGTATCGCATGCCAGGCAACACCGAGCCGAGAGGTGAGAGGTATTGGCTCAGCCGTGCTTCCGCTTTTGATCTTTGGACCAAGGTTGAGGAGAGCCGCACCGACGCTCACTCGATCAGGCACTAGAAAGAGAAGGCCTCCCACGTCCCCGGCAAATCCGGCGGCGGTGTTACCCGCCAAATCTTGTTTGAAGTACTTTCCCGTCACGCCCAGGCCGAGCCGGTCGCTGACCGCCTGACCCCAGGAAATTGCCCCGGAGTAGGCATTCACGCTGTTATCGCCTCCCAGCGGGTTTCCGAACTGGTCAAGCTTGTCGATCGAGCCGAAATTTAAATAGGTCAGGCTGGCGGCCAAGCTCCCGTTCAAGCTGTTGACCGGCATCACGAACGAACTAAATTCGCTGTTGATGCTGTCGATGTACTTCAGATGGTTGAGAGCCAGCTCGTGCCGCGTGATCTGCGATAGGCCGGCCGGGTTCCAACTCACGGCATAAGCGTCGTCGGCAATGGCCGTGAAGGCTCCGCCCATTCCTTCCGCCCGAGCTCCCTGCGCAATCCGGAGGAACTGCGCGGTCGAGGTTCCATCCTGGTTTGCGCTCGCCGGCATCCACAGCGAACATCCAAAAAGTCCCGTCAAAGAAAGTCTCAATATTGTTTCAAAGCGCTTCATTGGACCACCACCAGTTTCTTAACCACCTTGGCCTCAGCTCCGCCGCCATGGGCGTGGAGCCTGACAAGATAAAGCCCGCTGCCAACCATGGCGCCGCCGTTATTCGTGAGGTTCCAGAGGTGCTGGTTGGTACCCTGCAAGTCGTTAAAGGAAGTGTTATAGACCCTTTCTCCCATCACGTTGAAGATGTCCAAGTCGACGACGGAAGGGACTCCCAACGTATATTGGATCGTGGCCGGCATCCCTTTGGCGGGATTCGGGAACATCGTCACCGTGCTGCCAAAGGAGCCCGACGCTAAACCAAGATTGATGGTAAAGTTCTCAGAAAAAGTCGAGCTATTCCCCAGGGTATCGAAAGCAATGATCGTCATCGTATAGGTGCCGTTCGTGCTCAAAGGCGGATTAAACGTCGCCGTGACGGTATTGGAGCCGTTGTTGCTGAGCTGCGGAATCACGGCATTGTTATTGGGATCCCTGATGGCAAACGATGTTCCGGCGAGATTAAGCGTCGTCGCGCCCGAAAGAACGACCGAGACGCTTTGTACGGCACTCGTGACGGAAGATCCGTTGGCTGGCGTGATAGATGTGAGGGTCGGCGGGGTCGAAGAAGTCGGATTTGTATTGACCGATCCCACCGATCTTTCCACGGTTATTGTCGTGAAAATAGGTCGATTGTTGTTCCCAGAAGAGTCGAGGGCGTGGTTGCCGAACGCGTCTTTGGCCGAGATGCCGGATTCATAGACGCCCGAACCAACGACCGCGCCAGTCGAGCTGGTTCCATTCCAGCTCTCCACGTTATGGCCGGCCTTCCTTTGGAAAGTGGATGTGCTCACGATCAGCGTGGTGTCGATGGCTCCCGCCGCATTAATGGGCTGAATATCCCCATTGGCATCCACCGTAAAATGAGACCCCGGCTGAGCGATAACGAGTCTCACCAGCGCATCTCCGGTTAGGTCGTAGCTAATGTTAGCTACGGGATTGCTGAGGGTAATGCCGGTCGTTGCGAAATTCATGACGCGCAGGATGTCCACGGGGATGGAGATAAACAAGCTTCCGCGCAAAAGGCTTTCCAGCGTGGGGTCCACCGTGGACTCTCTTGGAGGATTGGGAAGCTGTCCCGAATCGAGGGTCGCGCTGATCAGGAAGTAGTAGATTCCGTTCGGGACAACGGTGCCGGTGTCGGAGCGGCAATCCCAGGTCTCGCTGTTTTGGATGCTAATATTGGCCGTTTCACCCGGACGCGGCGTGTTCAAGACCAGCGTCTTAACGATGGGGCTGCTAGCTGACACGATAAAACCGTTAGCATTGCCAGTAAATCTCGTTCCTGGCGGATAGATCTGGGCCGTCACATAAGCGTCCTGATCCATGGAATAAGTGATCTTCCAGGTCTGGTTTACGCCGCGGAGGGTGCCGTCACCATCGGTAATACCCACGGTCTCGCTGCCTAAATTATGAAGAAAGTTGTGGCAAGCGCCGTTTGAAAAGAAGGAAGGGCCGCCGGCGCTATCAGAAGAGACAACGATGAAGCAACGGGAACCGAATCCAAAATGCTCCACGGCATTAGGGGTCTGAACCACGTCAACCGCGTTGCCGAAAGTCGGGAAACCGCTATTAAGGTCAAAGCCGAAGTCCTGGAAGACGTAATAAATGACCGTGGCCCCTGTCGTGGATGGCGTAACCGCGTCCCAGGTAAGGTTGTATCCGAACACCCCGTTCGGATAACCATGCGTTAGGCTCAAGCCGAACGCATGCGCTGGCTTCGGTCCACAAAGAAAAACCCCGGAGACCGCCAGGGCGGCCCCCAGGATTTTCGCCGAACGTTTTGAACCAACCAAATTATCGCTTAATTGTTTGAACATCCCCGACCTCAGAAACGACCCGTAAAGTGAAGTAGTTACCATAAGCTGATTCCTACTTAACAGGGGTGGTCCTAATCTGTCAATATCTTTTTTTTAAAAAAGTGACAGGCTAACGGTTGGAGTTTTGTTCGACGAGGAAATCGCGAAGGTGATCGTAGGACAGAATGCTGATGCCAAGATTCTCGGCCCAGCTGAGCACTCCTTGGTCGGCGCTCACCAAAAGTCCATCGACTTCATAAGCGAGTAAGAGAAGGTCGACATCGGCACGCGAGTCGAGCATGCCTTCCCGCATGATTCGGCGGTAGGATTCACGAAGCCGGGAGATCGCTTCGGCGTCGGCTCGCACCGGTTTGTCGCCTGCGGCGCTCTGAGCGGCCGGGGCCTGGAGAGACTCGCGCACGTGCCGCTCAGCCAGACGCAATCCCCGGTCGACGCGGTCCCGCATGCTTTCCACGAGGCTGTAAATAAAGACCCCCGGAATGCGTGTTTCGTGTTTTTTGGGAGGTTTTCGGTGGATGAGGAGAAGAAGCGCCTTGGAAATCTTGGCTTCCTCAGCAAAGCACATCAGCTCAGCATAGATGCTGGGAGGCATCAAGAGTTCTACATCGGCCTGTTTGGCCTGTTCGAGAAAAGCCGCCAAAGCTGCCGTGGGGGAGGAGCCAAACGCGGCTGCCGAGGCTGGATTTACAAAAATGCTGGTATCAAGAACCAACTTCTTTTTCAAGGAACAGCCGCCTTATTTTTTCGCGGCAACGGCGCTACGAACGATCTCGCGAAGACCCTTCGGTTTAAACGGCTTGGTTAAAAATGCATAGACATTCGGCTCTTGCTTTATCATTTGGATCGTAGAATCGTCAAAATCTTTAGCCGTTATCACGACCACAGGAATCCCACGCGTGCCCGGATTCTGGTTCAAGAGGCGAATCGCCTCATAGCCGCCAATGTCGGGCATCATGACATCCATGAGAATGGCGTCGGGATGGGAAGACTCGGCTTTACTCACGCCTTCGCGGCCGTTAAACGCCGCTAAAATTCGATACTCGTCCTCCAGCGTGTCAAAAATAAGCGTCTGCAAAGATGGTTCATCATCTACCACAAGGACGATCGGTTTTACCGGAGGGGCGTAACCCAAATCAATCTGCAGATTCATTAGAAACCCCTTCCCCTCACCAATTAGAGATCGGCTCGCCTTGCGTGTCTAGATGCCAGCAGTTAACCGCGACGAAGCCGTTTAGCGTGATATACATCCAGTCCCCTGAATCCGTAAAGTGGTCTTCTACTGAATTGAGCTTTTGAGGATGGTGATGGATAAGCTCCACTTCGGGAATCGCCTTGAGATATTTGGGAACGAGCGCCGAGGCGAGGCGTGTCTTAGGAAGGCCCTCGTCAGAGGGATAAAGCCCGAAGTTATCTGAATAGTAGATGGCGATGGCGCCGCGAAGGTCACCCAGGTGCGTCTTCGTTCGGCCTTCTCGGGATTGATAAATCATGGTTCTGAACTTGGGAATCGTGATTCCCGCGACCACGAGGAGGACTGACAGCATCACCAAAAGCTCGAGAAACGTAAGTCCCCTTCGATCCTTCACCGATTCATCGCCCCCCTCTTCCCCCATCCCTCGAAACCCGCATGAATAATAACCTAGTTTCCGCCGCTGGAACAACAAAAATCCCGCCAGCCGGTTGGCTGGCGGGATCTCCGCGGCTTCTTGAAGAAGCCATAAGGCCTTTTGATCTAATCTCCGCGTTGTTCGCGGAAAATTTCGACTTAAGCCGCTGTTACGTTGGCCGCTTTAGGACCTCTTTCGCCTGGAACCTCATCGAACGTTACCACTTGACCTTCGGTGAGACTCTTGAATCCGTCTCCCTGGATCGCCGAATAATGCACGAATACGTCCCCTGAACCATCGGCCTTGGCGATGAAACCGAAGCCTTTAGCGTTGTTGAACCACTTCACAGTACCACGTTGGCTGCTCATTTCTTGTTACCTCTTTTTGTTTGATTACTCCCATGAGCGCCGACTCCTTTATCGGAGCGGCAAGTCATAAGAAATTGGTCTAATAAATTTAGGGGGTTCGTAAAAGAAGGCGGGCACCCTGCCTCAAATCGTTGGTCCTTATAATAGGCCATAACGCTAACAGATCGATAGAACCATCTTGGAGATCGAAAAAGGTCTATTTCTCAATGGAAATTTTCCGAGGGAAATTCTTGAAGAGGCAGGAGAGAGAAAACATGAAGCGTTGACTTTCAACCAGCAACTCTGAAGAAGGCTTAATCGCTAAAGACGAACTCATAGTGAATCCTAAGCATTGTAGCAAAAATTACAGAATACGCAATCTTTTATTTGCGCCCTAGGAAAGCGGGTCGACCCATTTGCCGTGTTGGCGAATTAATTCCACCAGTTTTTCATCGGCGACCTCGGATGGAATCGATTTCTCAACACAATTCTTACCCACATACAAGTTGATCTTTCCGGGACCACCGCCCACATACCCAAAATCGGCGTCAGCCATCTCCCCAGGGCCGTTCACGATACAGCCCATGATCGCGATCTTTATGCCTTTCAGATGGCCGGTTTTTGACTTGATTCTTTCCGTCGTCGACTGGAGGTCGAAGAGCGTGCGGCCGCAGGAGGGACAGGAAACGAATTCGGTTTTTGTAAGCCGACTGCCACAAGCTTGTAGAAGATTGTAAGCAAAATCGAGCCGGTCTCTGGACGCCGGACCCCGGCAGACCGAAACCGCATCGCCAATTCCATCGCAAATCAAGCTTCCCTGGACGATCGCCACCGCCAAGTCCGGATCCTCTCCATTGGACGCCAACAAAATAGGAACGTCACTTCCAGCGCGGCGAAGCGCAGCCGCCAATAGTCTCAAAGAATGAACAGTCTGCGTCGAAGATCCTGGATCCAGGCAGGCGACGACCATACGGCCTTCCAGAACCTTTAGCCCCAACATCGAAACCAGTGTCAGGACCGAACTCGACCTCAAGACCAATACGCCCTTGGGTCCGCACGCCGAATTGAGCGATTCAATTTCCCGCGGTTCAAATCTGTCCCCGCATCGGTAGACGTAGCCGTCCGCAGGCGGCAACTGAGCGGGAAGTTTTCCCTCTTCGAATGATAACCAAAAGGCAAGGCGGCTCGTTTCTGGAGCTAGCGTTGAACGGAACGACTGGTAGAGACTCGGGAAAGCCGGATTCGGCTGGTAGCCGATTTCGATGATTTCGGGTGGAGCGTCTTTCTTAAGCCGGTCTTCCAACAGTCGCAGAAGTTCATGAGCGCCCGATGGAGCGAGAACCACCGGCGAGACAACGCGAATCGGAGCCGAACCTCCCAACTCGATGGGTCCTGTCTTCACGACCCGGCTGGGTCGCCGGGCCGGTCCGGCCGGATCCACATAGGAAACGTCCAATGTTTCTTCGGTGGAAGAAAAATCTTTTTTTGTATAGCGCTCCGCGAGCTCCTGAGCAACCGGGATTTCAGCCTCGGGCTCCTCGGTGAGAGACACCCGAATCGTATCCCCGATGCCGTCTTCAAGAAGCGAACCTATTCCGGCCGCTGATTTGATTCTTCCGTCGGGTCCGTCTCCGGCCTCCGTCACGCCAAGATGGAAAGGATAGTCCATATCTTCTTCGGCCATGCGCGAAGCCAGCAGTCGATAAGCTTCCACCATCACGCGGGGATTTGAAGCCTTCATCGAAAGAATAATGTCGTGAAAGTCGTTCTTCTGGCAAATGCGCACGAACTCCAATGCGGATTCAACCATGCCAAGGGGCGTATCGCCGAACCGGTTCATAATCCGATCGGACAAGGAACCGTGGTTGGTGCCGATCCGAAGAGCCCGCTTGAGTCTCTTAAGCTTTAAAACCAGCGGCGTGAACTTCTGTTCGATTCGTCGAAGCTCCGCCCCATACTGATCTTCCGTGTACTCGCGGATTTTGAACGCCTTTCCATCGGTGAAATTCCCGGGATTAATGCGCACTTTTTCCACAAAGTCCGCGGCGACCAGCGCCGCATCCGGCCGGAAGTGGATATCGGCCACGAGTGGAATCTCGCAACCCTTTTGGAGAAGAGACTTTTTAATATTTTCGAGATTCTGAGCTTCAAGAATCGTGGGCGCCGTAATGCGGGCAATTTCGCAGCCGGCTCGAGCCAAGCGCAGCACTTGCGCCACGGTCGCTTCGGTATCCATGGTGGGCGTCGTCGTCATCGATTGAATCCGAATCGGATTCGAGCCTCCGACCAAAACATTTCCTACGGGTACCACACGCGTGGGACGACGGCGGAAGGAGAAGGGATTAATGGACCAGACGGACCGATGAATGGTTTGAGCGGGCATAAAAGTTCTACCTCGGTGTCAGAGTGAGACTGGCGGCCTAAGGAAGCTGGGTCTCTCCCATCAGATACTTGTCGATGCCACGCGCCGCATTCCGGCCTTGCTTAATCGCGCGCACCACCAGAGACTGACCAATAGCCATGTCGCCGGCCGCGAAGACGCCTTCCTTGCTGGTCATATGATTTTGGTCGACGGTCACATTTCCGCGGGCGTCCAAATTCACGCCGAGCTGCTGAATCATCCCCTCGTGAACGGGGTGGACGAAACCGAGCGCCAAAAGCACAAGATCGGCATCAATGGAAAATTCCGTGCCAGGAAGCTCCGCCATCTTGAACTGGCCCTTTTCGTCCTTCTTCCAGTCAATCCGGATTCCGTGAAGTTTCTGGACGCGGCCGTTTTCTCCGGTAAATTTCTTGGTAAGAATATTATAGTCGAGCGCGCCCCCTTCCTTGTGCGAGGAAGACAGCCGCAAAACCCGCGACCATTCCGGCCAGGGGTTGTCGAGAGCTCGTTCATTTGGGGGCTTGGGAAGAAGCTCAAAAGAAGTGACGCTTGCGGCTCCTTGGCGGTGGCAGGTGCCGATGCAGTCTGAGCCGGTGTCGCCGCCACCCAAAACAATGACCTTTTTTCCTTTGGCCGTGATGCTTTCGGACTCGGGCACCGTCCCGCCGGCGACGCGTTTGTTCTGCTGAGGCAGAAACTCCATCGCGAAATAAATCCCTTTGAGATCGCGTCCGGGAATGGGCAAATCCCGCGACTTTTCGGAGCCGCCGCACAACAGCAACGCGTCAAAGTCCCTGAGCAATTCCTCTATCGAAACGTTGACGCCAACATGCGAGTTCACTTTGAAAGTGATTCCTTCGTCGCTCAGGAGCTTCACCCGGCGCTCGACGATTCTCTTCTCCAGCTTGAAATCGGGAATGCCGTATTGAAGAAGCCCGCCAACGCGGTCCCTCTTTTCGAACACGGTCACCCAGTGGCCGGCGCGGTTCAACTGCTGCGCCGCGGCCAATCCAGCGGGACCCGAACCCACGAGGGCGACCTTCTTTCCGGTTCTTACCTTGGGAGGCTCGGGCTTAATCCAACCCTCTGAAAAGCCTTTTTCGATTATTGTGTATTCGTTGAGCTTGATGCTCACGGCGGGCGCGATGAGACCCAGAACACAGGAGACCTCACACGGCGCGGGACAAATGCGCCCCGTCATTTCGGGCAAATTATTGGTTCGAAGAAGGCGTTCCAGTGCGTCTTGCCAACGGTTTCGACTAACGAGATCATTCCAATCGGGAATCAGATTGTCGACCGGGCATCCCCAGTGGCAGGTCGGCACCCCGCAATCCATGCACCGGCTCCCCTGCTGCTTAACCTTCTCTTCCTGCAACGGAATAACAACTTCCTTCCAGTCCTTGATTCGCTCTTCGACGGGACGGTAGGAAAAATCTTCCTTAGGATATTTAACGAAACCTCGAGGCTCACCCATTTTTGATGGACCCCACAGCTGCCTTCTGGAGAGCGACGGCGGGTTGGCTCTTCTGAGCCTGCTCCGTCAAAGCCCGCCGGTACTCTTTGGGAAATACTTTCACGAATTTAGGCTGATATTCATCCCAGTTAGCCAGGATATGGCTCGCGACAGAGCTGCCCGTAAGATCCGCATGCTGCTGGATAAGCTCTTTGAGAACCACCTTGTCGTCCATCTCCGCGACCGGCTCCAAATCAACCATCGACAAATTGCATCGCTTCGCGAATCCACCGTCTTCATTCAGCACATAGGCGATGCCGCCGCTCATACCAGCTGCGAAATTCCGGCCTGTGGAACCCAAAACGACCACAACCCCGCCGGTCATATACTCGCATCCATGATCCCCGACACTTTCAACAACCGTACGCGCGCCGCTATTCCGGACGGCAAACCGCTCGCCGGCCATTCCGCGGAAGAAGGCACTGCCCTTTGTAGCTCCATAAAGAGCGACGTTTCCGATCACCATATTCTGCTCGGGCACAAAGGACGCTTGCTTAGGCGGATAGATGATCACATTGCCGCCGGAAAGACCCTTGCCGACATAATCGTTAGCGTCTCCTTCAAGTTCCAGCGTAATTCCCGGGGCTAGCCAGGCTCCAAAACTTTGACCCGCAGAGCCTTTAAAACGGCAGTGGATCGTGCCTTCGGGCAGGCCCTCGGCCTCATATTTCAAGGACACTTCGCTCGAGAGGATTGCGCCCACGGCCCGGTTCGTGTTCGCTATGGGCGACTCGATGGTGACAGGTTTTTTGTGCTCCAAGGCGGCCTTGGCTTGTTTAATGAGTTTGTAATCGAGCGCACTTTCAATACCGTGATCCTGCTTGGTAACGCAGCGAATCGCGACCGAGTCGGAGATCTTCGGCTTGTAAAGAATGGCGGATAGGTCCACGCCGCGCGCCTTCCAGTGGTCCACGGCGGGCTCCATCTCCAGCCGCTCCACGTGGCCGATCATCTCGTCAACGGTCCGAAAACCCATTTTGGCCATCAACTCCCGAATTTCCTCGGCCAACATCACGAAAAAGTTCACCACATACTCGGGCTTTCCCGTAAATTTCTTGCGAAGCTCGGGGTCTTGGGTAGCGACTCCGACAGGACAGGTGTTAAGGTGACACACGCGCATCATGATGCACCCCGAAGCTATGAGAGGAGCTGTCGAAAACCCCAGCTCATCAGCGCCGAGTAGAAAGGCAATCATGCAATCGCGGGCGGTTTTGAGTTGCCCATCGGTCTGGACCCGGATTCGGCCGCGGAGGTCGTTCATGACGAGCACTTGCTGGGTTTCAGCGAGACCAAGCTCCCAAGGAAGACCCGAATGCTTAACCGAGGTAAGCGGAGCCGCCCCAGTCCCGCCCTCGTGGCCTGCGATGAGGACCAAATCTGCTTTTCCCTTGGCAACACCGGCCGCGACCGTTCCCACGCCCACTTCAGAGACAAGTTTGACGCTTACGGCGGCCTTGGGGTTGGCGTTTTTCAAATCGAAAATGAGCTGGGCCAAGTCCTCAATCGAGTAGATGTCATGATGCGGAGGCGGTGAAATGAGAGTCACGCCAGGAATCGAGTGACGGACTTCGGCGATTTCCTCGGTGATCTTGCTGCCGTGGAGCTGGCCTCCCTCCCCCGGCTTCGCTCCCTGGGAAATCTTGATTTGAAGCTCATCGGCATTCACCAGATAGTGGCTTGTCACGCCAAATCGACCGGAGGCCACCTGCTTGATCTTGCTGCGACGCAGATCTCCATTGGCGTCAGGCTTGAAGCGACCGGCGTCTTCTCCGCCTTCGCCGGTATTGCTGCGGCCCCCCAATCGGTTCATGGCAATGGCGAGATTCTCATGCGCCTCGCGGCTGATGGAGCCAAAGGACATAGCCCCCGTGCAGAATCGCTTCACAATATTGGTCACCGGCTCGACCTCTTCGATCGAAATCGGTTTTTCTGCAAATTTGAGCTTCATGAGGCCGCGAAGCGTCGCCAAATTATGGCTGCGCTCATCAATAAGCCGCGCAAATTCCTTAAACACCGTTCGGTTCGCAGAGCGCGTGGCATGCTGAAGCTTTCCAATCGTGGCGGGATTGATCATATGGTACTCGCCATCTTTACGCCACTGGTAGAAACCACCCACGTCTAGATCGGTAAGGCCTTCGTCCTGGTCCGGGAACGCTTGCCGGTGACGAATGAGCGCCTCTTCGGCAATCGTCTCGAGACCAATTCCCGCCACTCGGGAAGCGGTGCCAGTCAAATAGCGATCGATCACGGATGAGTTGAGCCCGACCGCCTCAAATATTTGTGCGCCGCGATAACTCTGAATGGTGGAAATCCCCATCTTCGCGATGATCTTCAGGAGCCCCTTGCGGGTTGCCTTGATGTAATTCTTGACCGCATGGTCGAAATCCAGATCCGCGGGAAGAAGCCCCTGATGGATCATATCGGACAGGCTCTCCAGCGCCAGGTAGGGGTTGATGGCGCCTGCGCCGTAGCCAATCAGAAGAGCAAAGTGCATGAGTTCTCGCGCCTCGCCGGTTTCAACAGCGATGCCGACCTTGGTCCGTGTTCCTTCACGAATCAAATGATGATGAACGGCGGCCGTAGCCAGAAGGGCCGGAATCGGCACATGGTCTTGATCGATGTCTCGATCCGACAAAATGAGAATCGTATAGCCGTGCCGGATTGCCTTGGACGCCTCCTGGCAAAGCTGTTGGAGCGCTGGCTCGAGGCCATCGACACCGCGTGAGGCCTTGAAAACGATCGGGAGCGTGGTGGCCTTGAGACGACCCTCATCGATATGCCGGATTTTTTCCAAGTCCTTGTTCGATACGATGGCGTGAGGAAGCTTCAGCTGATGGCACTGCTCGGCCGTTTCTTCCAACAAATTGCCTTCCGGTCCGAGCGTCGCCTCGGTGGACATCACAAGTTCTTCGCGAATGGAGTCAATCGCGGGATTGGTCACCTGCGCGAACAACTGCTTAAAATAGTTATAGAGAAGCTTTGGTTTTTCGGAGAGAACGGCCAGAGGAGCGTCTTCGCCCATGGATCCAACCGCCTCTTCCCCCTGCTTCGCCATCGGACCAACAATGAATTTCAGGTCCTCCAGGGTGTAGCCAAACGCCTTTTGCCGCCGTAATACGGTTGAATGATCGGGTTCGTGGAACCGGGGCGGCTCGGGAAGGTCCTCAAACCGCACGACGTTTTCTTTGAGCCACTGTCCGTAGGGGTTGCGGGTCTTCAGATCGTTTTTGATTTCCTCATCAGAGATAATGCGGCCCTTGAATGTGTCCACGAGAAACATGCGGCCGGGCTGCAATCGCCCTTTCTGCAGCACGTTTTTGGGATCGACCGGAAGGACCCCTACCTCTGAAGCCATGACCACCATATCGTCTTTGGTCACGACATAGCGCGAAGGCCTTAAGCCGTTCCGGTCAAGAATCGCGCCAATCATCTTACCGTCCGTAAACGCCATGGAGGCCGGTCCATCCCAAGGCTCCATCAGGGATGAGTGATACTCATAAAATGCTTTCTTTCCCTCATCCATGCTCTCATGCCCGCTCCAAGCTTCCGGGATCATCATCAGCATGGCGTGAGGCAAGGAGCGACCCGAAGCCACCAGCAGTTCGACAGCATTGTCAAAAATGGCCGAATCGCTTCCGCCCGGCGTGATCACAGGGAGGATCTTCTTAATGTCTTCTCCAAAAAGTTCAGAGGCGAAAAGCGTCTCGCGGGCATGCATCCAGTTGATATTTCCCCTCAGCGTGTTGATTTCTCCGTTGTGGGCGACGTAGCGATAGGGGTGCGCAAGGTCCCAAGAGGGAAACGTATTCGTACTATAGCGGGAGTGGACGAGAGCCAGAGCGCTCGCCATTGTGGGATCGGCCAGATCGGGGAAATACGGATGGAGCTGTTCCGACATAAGCTGGCCTTTGTAGATGAGCGTGCTGGAAGATAGGTTTGTGATATAAAACATCTTCTTCTGGGGCAGCTCGGACTCGGCGATCTTGCGCTCCGCCACTTTACGGATAACCAGAAGCTTCCGTTCAAGCGCCGCCTGATCCTTGACTTGAGGACCGCGTCCCACAAAAATATGCCGGATCTGAGGCTCTACGCTTCGCGCCACATGCCCGATGGCTTTGCTCACGACGGGAACATCCCGCCAACCCAGAAGGACCTGCCCCTCCTCTTTGATCGTCTCTTCCAAAACCGCCACGCAGTACTGGCGGTCATCCTTGTCTTGAGGCAGGAATACCATGCCGACGCCGTAGTCGCCGGCCGATGGCAAGTGGATCGAAAGCGTTTTGCACTCTTTCTTGAGGAAGTCGTGGGGAACCTGGATGAGAATTCCGGCGCCGTCCCCGGTCTTGGGATCGCACCCGCACGCCCCGCGATGGGCGAGGTTTTCAAGGACCGTTAGCGCGTTTTCTACAATTTGGTGGGATTTGCGGCCCTTAATATGAACCACAAAGCCGACTCCACAGCTGTCTTTTTCCAGCTGAGGGTCATAGAGGCCTTGCTTGTGAGGATAACCGGGTTCATTCATAGAAATATCGGGATTGCAGCGTTAGGTCAGGTTGACAGATGTGCCGGCTGCGAAAGTTAACGTGGCCCCCTCGTTCCCAACCCCAGGCCCACGCCGCTGTGTAGCCGAATCTGCTAGCAACTAGGGATTGTACAACATTTTTTAGGGGGCGCAATTACCCTGGCGGATAAATGACATTTATATCGAATTCTCAATGGTTTTCGGAAGAAGGGCTCAGTCCCAAAAACGCCCCGAGCGGGCGATCAACATGTCGGCTTCGTGGGGTCCCCACGTTCCGACAGGATAGATAGGCAGGGGAGGATGGCCTCCGGATTCCCAGAATTCAATGATGGGATCCATGATCCGCCAACACTCCTCGACCCCATCGTTGCGGGCAAAAAGCGTCTGGTTTCCGATCATGGCGTCGTGAAACAATCGCGCGTAAGACTCTGGAGGCGGCGTCTTAAACGTCTCCTGGTATCCGAAATCCATCGTCACGGTGCTCATGCAGAGTCTAGGCCCTGGATGCTTCGCTTCAAATCGCATCGTAATCCCTTCGTCTGGCTGGATCTTGAATTTAAGGACATTGGGAGCGAGCTGATCGGCCAAGAGCGGCTTAAAAATCGAGATGGGTACGCGTTTGAAGTGGACTGCGATTTCGACCACACGGTCCGCTAAGCGCTTTCCAGACCGTAAGTAGAAGGGCACGCCCTGCCAGCGCCAGTTGTCGATCTCGAGCCTAAGCGCACCGAACGTGGGGATGTCAGACTTGGGATTGACCCCTTTTTCCTGGCGGTAGCCGGGCACAGGCACGCCGTTCACCGTTCCCGGCCCATACTGTCCGCAAACACTGCTCTGTTCGGCATCGGTCCGGGTGAGCGGACGCACAGCCCGGAAAACATCGGTGCGGCGGCTCCGGACGGCGTTCGCATTGAGGTTGGAAGGCGGCTCCATCGCGATGAGCGCCGTGAGCTCCATCAAATGGTTCTGGAACATATCGCGGAGCACGCCCGATTGTTCATAGTAGCCTGCCCTATGCTCGACGCCGATTTGCTCAGCCGCCGTGATCTGGACATGATCGACAAAATTCCTGTTCCAGACCGGTTCAAAAAGAATATTGGCGAACCGGAACATGAGAATGTTCTGCACGGTCTCTTTGCCTAAATAGTGATCTATCCGGTAGATCTGTTCTTCGCTTAGATACTCATGGAGGCCGTGATTCAGTTCGCGGCACGACTCAAAGGACCGGCCGAACGGCTTCTCGATTACGACCCGCACCCAACCCGTGGGCTCAGCGGGGCTGACGAGCTTGGACTCTCCGAGAGCCTTCACGACCGTCCCGTATAAAGAGGGCGGTGTTGAAAGGTAAAATAGCCGCCGGCAGTTAATTCCAAACTTGCGGTCAAGATCGTCCAGCGCCTGACTCAGCGATTGATACAACTGCGAGGAGTCGTATTCCCCAGACACAAAATGGCATCGCGACAAAAAATCATCCATGACCCCGGCCTCGGTGCCTGCCGGCAGAGACTCTCGAACCGTTTGCCGGAATCTCTCATGGGTCATCTCAGTCCGTCCGACTCCCACCACATAGAACTTGGGCATGAGTTTTTGGCTGGTCAGATAGAAGAGCGAGGGAAGGAGCTTTCGGTGAGTGAGGTCCCCAGAAGCGCCAAAGATAACGATCGCGCAGGGTTCTGGGATTTCTTCGAGGAGACAGAGCTCCTCTTTGGTATAGATCTTGGATGCTAGAAATGTGGACTCAGGTGTTGCCATGAATGGAGACTTTCCCGATTATTTATCGAATCCAGCCGGCTTAATACCCGCCTGTCCCGTCGCGGCGGAGAATTCCCCCGCCCCAGCCCGGCTTTGACGCTTGGCCTCAGCTTCTCCAAAAACAGCGTGACCCCCGAATTTGTTGCGGAGGGCCGCCAAAACCTTGTTCGTAAAGGCGTCCTTCTGGCGGGAAAGGAAGCGATTGAAGAGAGAAAGCGTGATAATGGGAGCAGAGACACCCGACTCAACCGCTTGCTGAACGGTCCAACGACCTTCTCCCGAATCTTCGACATATCCACTCACGTGGGTGAGCTGCGGGTCCTCGGCGAATGCTTCCGCTGCCAGCTCAAGAAGCCAGGATCGCACCACACTTCCCTGGTTCCAAAGCTTCGCCACTTTGGCCGAGTCCGGCTTATAGGGCGAGGCCTGCAGAATCTCAAATCCTTCTCCGTAAGCCTGCATCATTCCGTACTCGATGCCATTATGAACCATTTTCACGAAATGACCGGCGCCGGTGCCGCCGCAGTGCATGAATCCTTCACCATTCGGCGCCAAGTCCTTCCAAATGGGCACCAGACGATCAAAGTCTCCCTTGTCCCCGCCCACCATAAGGCAGTAGCCGATCTTGAGACCCCAGATGCCGCCGGATACCCCGGCGTCTAAGTAGTGGATTCCGCTTTTCTTTAGCTGTTCGGCGTGGCGGAGATCGTCTTTGTAGTAGCTGTTTCCTCCGTCAATGATCAGATCTCCCTTGGAAAGAAGCGGAGTCAGGGCTTCGATATGCTGATCGAGCGGCGCCCCAGTGGGCAACATCAACCACACGGTGCGAGGCGCCTTAAGTTTCTTCACAAAATCTTCGAGCGACGTCGCTCCTTGAGCGCCTTCCTTGACCATCTCCTGGACTTTCGCCGCGGTTCGGTTGAACACATGAACTTCGTGCCCAGCCTTCAAAAGACGCCGGGCCATGTTCATCCCCATTCGTCCAAGACCGATCATTCCGATCTGCATAAATCCTCCCATGTAAACAAGTGCCCCGGTCTCTTTGGCGGGGACTCTAAGTGCTCATCGCGAAATTAATGAATTTTATTGGCGGTGCCGTTCTTTTCGGCAGGAACCGTGGTCACGGGCTTTGCAGTCGACTTCTCATTTTCATGAAGTCCTTCGTTAATACCTTCCTTGAAAGCCTTTATCGAGCGTCCCAATCCCCGGGCCACGTCCGGAAGTCTTTTCGTGCCGAACAAGAGGAGAGCAATGACAAGAATAACAATAAGTTCGCCGAGTCCAACGTTGGGTAACATACAGACACCTCCGGCCGAATTCTAGCAATTTGGGCGCTTCAGGCGTCCCGGCTCAAAGCACCCGCGTAGGCCTTCCAATCACGTTCCCGAGGAAAGTGGATGAGAAGATAAACCGCCGACAAACCCAACATGAGAAAAAAATCAGATCGAGCGCCGTCGAGAAGGAACAGAACGAGGCCGGCCAGCGCTACCAAGTCGCATCCACCATAAACGAGAATCGCCGAAACCAAAAGTTGCTTGAGACCCTCCCTCCGGCCTTCCGCATCATTGTTCAGGGGAAGATTTGCCAAAAGACGGATCACAAAGAACTGGACAAGCCCGGCTCCGCAAATCACGTATCGGTACAGTTCGGCCGACCGTGCATCGCCCCATCCCTGAAAGAAGGACCCTCGAGATGAGACGATCAGCATGACGCTCGTGTAAATGAGAGCGTCAAAAAAATAGATCACGCACAGCGCGGCGGCTCGGCGATGCGCCCGCGTGATCTCAAGAGCCTCTTCGATGCCGCTTGTCACCGCTCCTCGGTCCCAACTTTGTAAGCCGTCACCTTTAGGCGAAGCTCCACGTTGGGGGCGTGTTGGTAAGACAAAGACTGGGGCTTATCCAACCGGACAAAGGCATCGCCGCTTTCGCCTCTCAAGACGACCGGGTTCTCCGGCATAGGACCCGACCAAAGTTGGGCGACCAGTTCGGCGTCAGGGGCCAGCGTCCGAATTTGGTAATGAATCTTTATCCAGCGGGCATTTGTGGGAATTTGAGAGGCGAGTGCGAACTCGGGCAAGGGACCTCCTAACCCAAAAACCTTCTTTCTCGGGCAGCCTGAGTTACGAGCTCCTGCATATTCCGAGAGTCATTCTTCTGCAGCAGATTCCGCAGCGCGCGGGTGATGGCCTCATGGATCAAATTGGGAGTCGCGTCGATTTTTAAAATTCGAAGAGTTCGGCGCAAATCATCGGCCACACGGGGCGGCAAAATGCTCAAAGCTTGGCTATCAAAATACGCCAGCGCCTCCTGCAGGTCGTCGAGAAAATTGGGGTAGTGCTCCAGGATAAATTTGATGTCCTGAGCCTTCAATTCAGCCAAACCAAGAAGCTCGGGCGGAATCCCCAGTGAATAAAGAGAAGCGCAGAAGCCGATCGCCCGCGGCAATCTTTTTCCGGCAACTGCTCGTGTGTAGCCGAACAGGCCCACATGAAGCTTCCGTTTGCGGCGCGGGGGAACAAACTTGGCCATGTGGTTGATCAAGGGGAATAACCGCTCCACCTGGCGCGCATAGGTCGCCGAAATTCGCTCGATGAGCTCAATGATTCTTTCTTCGTCCTCAATCGGAACCGGGGCCCTCCGCGGGGATTTCTTAATGGCGGCAATGGCCCGGCGCGCTAATTCTTCCGGGTAGTCGAACTTGAAAGCCGACTGCACCGTGAATGTCTGCACTGAGGGATAGCCCTTCAATCGACTTTTAACGTTGGTCGGAGTGAAATTGCCTCGAAAGGGGGCCGAGCCCAGGCCCACGATGGGATAAATCGGGATCCCCCGTTTTTGCTCGAGCAAATGCAGCCGGTAAAGCGCCACCTTAAGAAGAAGAACCGCGCTAGTCGACCCATAAGCCATCGCCGGGTCGGAGCGCGCCAAAAAAACGCGCTGGTGGGGAAGATCCTTTCCCTTCAGATATTCATCAACGATCGTGTCGGCCGTTAATAGAGACGGCTTATCTTCTATCAGTGGAATCACGTTGACCGTTTGTGGGGCAATCTCGCCGATCCATTCTCGGAACGTGATGTCACCCAGAAAGACGGGCCGCTCTGATTTCCCGGCTACGAAGTCGCGATAGTAGTGCCATATTCGGTTGAGTTCCAAGGAATTCGTGGTCATGGGAAGAATGATTTCGAAAATGGGAGCGATTCCGTTTCGATAAAATTCCTTGGCCACGTCATAGGAGCGTGGAATGCTCTCCAGAATTTCAAGAAGTCCCTTGGCCGAGCCCTTTTCGCGAGCTGGGTTGGGAACGCGCAGCGTCAGAAATACGTTTTTGCCTAGTTTCTTCTTTCTGAAGAAAGCCGGATACTGAGTAAGCAGTTTGGGAACCACGTACACGTCCACTTCCTTGCCTTCATGGTCCCACATCTGCTCATCACAGCCAAGCGCGCTAAAAGCATAGTGAGCTTCCTGCACCTCTTCTTCGCCGCTCAGCTGGCTTCCGGCGGCAAAGAACGGAGAGTGTGCATTATCGGGGTGTTGCGTGCTCATGACCCGCGGTATGTTGACGTGTTCATCCATAGTTCAATTCTCTGATCAAGGAAATTAAAAGACCCGTCCTTTCGATCAAAAAGACGGGTCTCCAACCAGTTTCAAGGTGGATTCTCAGATCGTAACGCGAAAAGTATATCTTTTTTTCAGAATCGTTAAGCGGTGCCCTAAAATCCCATTTCCAACTGGGGCGACGGCGCCTTGAACGGTGAGGGGGAAGGGGCTTCCGGAAAGTCCTCGAAGCCGAGTTTCTTTGAAGTGAGCTTGAAGAGGTCAGAAATCGCCTCCCAGTAGGTGCCTTTTCCGGTCATACGATGGCCGAATCGGGTGTCATTCATGGCGCCGTTTCGGCTCTCACTCAGACGCTTAAGAATCCGCTCGACGCGCTCGGGCGGCAGCGATGCGGTTATCTTTTCTCGAAAGACCGCCCCCACGCTTCCAGAAAGTCTGACCAGTGAATGGAATGCAAAGCGTGCCCCCAGATCCCTGGCCTTCTTCAATATCTTGGGAATATCCTGATCATTGAGGCCAGGAATCGTGGGAGCCAGCGATACGCCAACGGGAATTCCCGCTTTGGCCAGCTGGCGGACAGCCTCAAAGCGCCGTGTCACCGAAGAGGCCTGCGGTTCGATGGTGCGGCCGGCCTCATCGGAAGCAAACGGAATGCTCACGACTGCCGTGCAAAAGCTCTGACGATTCAGCTCTGACAAGAGATCGATATCGCGAACCACCAGAAGGGATTTCGTAATGATGGAAGCCGGATTCCGGAAATCGAGACAGACCTCGAGGCACTTTCGGGTCAACTCATAGACCGCCTCGATCGGCTGGTAGCAATCGGTTCCGCCGGAAAAAACAACGGTCTCGCCCTTCCAGGAATTCTTCAGGAATTCTTTGCGCAACAATTCTGCTGCCCGAGGCTTGATGACCAGCTTGGATTCGAAGTCGGTTCCCGCTCCGAAACCTAAGTACTCGTGGTACCGCCGGGCATAGCAGTAAGCGCAGGAATGAAAGCATCCGCGATAGGGATTGGCACTCCAGGTGAAACCAACGTCGGGACTGTCGTTGCGGCTTAAGATTGAGCGGCTCGAATCCTCATAGATTTCGAGGCGGGCCTCCGGCGAGGGCTCAAGCCATTCGCGGCTTTTGGAGTCGTAGGGATTGGGAGGATTTGAGATTTTCTTCACGAACGGCCCCCCACTTGCGGTGTTTTAGAAACGCCCTCTCATTCGTTCCTTCCCGGGCAGAATCTCGAGACAGGTGGTCCACCACCCGGATGAGATGGTCTCCATGAACTCGGCAGGCAGCTTCTCGTCTTGCATTTCAGCAACGAGCTTTTTCCAATCATACTCCACGGGAACGAACTCTATTGAAGGTTGAGCTCCGCCCGGGGCCAGTTCGGTATACCAGACGTTTGTATGGCCATCGTTAGCGGGCCGGCCCAGCACTCCCACATTCACGATCCATTTGCCTGGGGAGACCTCTCGTTTCCAATGAAGGCCGGAGTGCGTGCAGCACAAAATATCGGCCTCCAATTTTTCAACTTCACGGGACACAAACGCATCGGCCGTTGTCGTCTCCCAAAGGAATTCATTCACCCGCCGGGGTGAGCCGTGGCAAAGATGAACGACTAACGATCCTAATTTGAATTGAAGCTGCTGAGGAAAGGTGGCGAGAAGAGCGCGGTTTTCGTCTGACAACCGACTATTCGTGTAGTCATAGGAAAGCGCTGCATAGTAGTTGTCCTTGGGATGAGTGTAGCCACACCCGCAATCGGCCAGCCTTTTGATGAGGGACTCTTCGTAGTTCCCCTGGATGCATTGCACCCGGTATTTATGAAGAATGGGAAAAACTTTGTTGGGGTGAGGACCAAATCCCCCCAAGTCTCCTAAGCAGAAAAGAGTTTCGCACCCGCGTGAAAGCGCCATTTGGCAGGCCTTCTCTAAAGCGACGTGATTGTTATACACGCCGCCTAGAAGACCGACCTTTTTGAATGTGCTCTCCAGCCGCAAGGCGGCCGGCATCTTAGTTTCGGCAGTCACCATTGCAATCCTTTAGGTTCGGCAGGTGACGCCGAACTCGTAGCATGTGTAGCAAGCCCCGCGGTCGAGACGGAACGGCACCAGCGTCGATTGAATATCATCTCCCATGCGAGCGCCGGGATCATTGACCAGAATCGGACAGACATAAGCGCCTTCATGGGTCACCATCCGCGAAGAGGTGCACTGCAGCTTTAAAAGATCATCTTCGGTGAGGTGCATGCCGAGGAGCGTCTCGTTCTTTTTGTAACCACAGCTGCGGCTCTCTTCTTCGCCGATGTGGAACAGGCTCAGGACTTTCATGCGGGGCTGGCGAAGGCCCAAGGATCGGATGAGCTCGTAAAACTGCTCGCGGCCGGTCTTTCCAAGGCCTCCCAATTCTGGAGCCGCTTCGGTCACGGTGATGACGGGGTTGATGCCCACTTTGGCCAGGCATTGAATCCCTCGTAAAATTCTTTTGAATGAGCCGACGCCCCGAATCGGGTCATTCGTTTCTTCTGTCGTCCCATCCAAGCTAATTCGTAGCTCCAATGAATAGCGGCTGGCGTCATACAAGACCTTCAGGCGCGCCGCCAATCGATCATCAATGAACGTTCCGTTGGTCAAAACATTGGCAGGTCCATACTTCAAAGTCTCTTCAAGAATGGGCAGGATTTCCCTGTTCATGAAAGGTTCGCCGCCGGTGAAGTAGTATTCGCGAACACCCAGGCGAGCGGACTCAGCCAGGTACCTTTTGACTTCCTCAAGCGTCATCATGAGGTGAGTCCGGTTCGTGGGATTCGCGCTCACCAGACAGTGGCTGCATAAGAGGTTGCAAAGCGTGCCCGCCACCTGGAACCATAAGGTTTCTAGATAGTAGAGGGGCGCGATCGGATATTGGTTGAGTCCCGGGCTCTTTTCGTCAACGGCTGGATTCATTGGAATGGCCTCTTCTTTGGTTTATCGCGCCCATACGAACACCTTTTCGGAGTTAATGGAAACCGGGACTGGCGACTCTTTTTTCAACTCCAGCTCGTTTCTGACGTCAAGAATGATCCTCTGACCCGTCACGCGCAGCTGGATCCTGATCTGGTTACCCAGGAAAAGGGCCGATTCAAAAGCTGCCATGAAATGAGCGTCTCCATTTTCACCTACCTCCATATCTTCGGGCCGGATCATCACATAGCAGGAGCCGGGCTCGAGATAAGATGGTGCCTTTAGCAGGGCAAATGGAAGCTGGATTTGGCGCCGTCCCTCTTTTTCAACACATTCAGCTTCAAAGATATTGGCCGAGCCAAGAAATTCCGCGACAAACTTGTTCGCGGGCTTACGGTAAACGTCCAAGGGCCGGCCTACCTGCTCGATTTTTCCCTGACTCATGACGATCAATTCATTTCCGAGGCTCATCGCCTCCACCTGGTCGTGAGTGACGTAGATCGTAGTCATCGCGAGCTGTTGGAGCAAGCGAAAAAGCTCGGACCTGAGCTCCTCGCGGAGCTTTGCATCGAGCGCCGACAAGGGCTCGTCCATGAGAAGCACACGGGGACGAATGGCCAGGGCGCGTGCCAGAGCGACGCGCTGTTGTTCTCCTCCGCTGATCTGATTGATCCGGCGATTTTGGAGATGGCTAATTCTTACGAGTTCCATGGTTTGCTCGGCTCGGCTTCGCCTCTCGTGTGCGCCCAAACGCCGAACGCGGAGTCCAAATTCAATATTCTCGCGAACGGTTAGGTGAGGAAAAAGTGCGTAATTCTGAAACACCATGCCAAGATCGCGCCGTTCGGGAAGTACCCGCGTGACCTCGTTGCCGTCCAGCCATGTCGATCCGCTGTCAGGCGCGATCAACCCGGCAATCATCCAGAGCATCGTGCTTTTGCCCGAGCCGCTGGGCCCCACCACGGTCGTGATTTTACCGTCGGTAAAACGATGAGAAAATTGAGAAACGGCGGCGACGGCCCCGTAGGCCTTGCTCAGTGATTTGACTTCAAGAACGGACATCAGGCCCCCTGCTCAACGCTCACAAGTTCGTTTCCGCCGATCCACTGAACCGCGATCAGAATAGGAATGATCATGAGCAGAAAAATGGCGGTGGCTGCGCTGGAGACTTGAAAGCTGTTGGATGTGTAGGTTCCGTAAAGAGCCGCTGGAAAGGTTTGATGCAACGGCGTGTTCAGGAGGAAGCTCACATTAAACTCTCCCCAAGAGATGGCTAGCACCAATAGGGATCCTATAATCATAGCATGCCTGAGATTGGGGAGTACCACCAATCTAAACCGCTGCCAAAACCCCGCTCCCAGCGTCTGGGCAGCCGCCTCGAGACGTCCCACGTCAAAACTTCGAAGTGTATTTGTCACTGTACGGACCATAAACGGGAGCGTGTAAAGAAGATGCCCGCCCAATAGGAACCACCACTGACCCCGAATTCTTGAGTACGCCGCAATTAACGCCACGGACATGGCAATTCCCGGCAAAGACAGCGGAAGAAGTACCAACTCCTCGAGGATGCGGCTGCCGGGAAATGGTTTTCTCGACAATACGTAGGCTCCCGGAACCCCGGCCACAAGGCAGATGATCACTGACAGTAGCGCAATCTTAAGGCTGAAAGCCATCGACTCCCCATAAAGCTTAAACACATAGGCGTACCACTTCAGCGTAAAAATCCCCTGCGTTCCGGAGACCCATTGTTCGCTCGAGAGTCCGAGAAATGACGTGTTGAGGCAGGAGCCCAGGAGAATGATAACCACGGGAGACAAGATGGCGACAATTAAAAGCATCGTGACCGCATAGATAAAAACAAAATCGAAAGAAAGGCGCTTTTTAGCCAAGACGCTCCTCCTCGCTTCGGCCAAGATTTCGCATTGAATAATTGACCACGAAGGCAATCAACATGAGTACCACGCCCATAGCGGCAGCAAGTCCCGTGTTAAGAAAACCGATGAGCTGATCGTAGAGTTCCACGGGTAAAATTGAGAATCGTTTTGAAACAATGAGCGCAACGCCGAAGGAACCCAATGAGACGCTGAAGGTGACCGCAAACGCCGACAAAAGAGCAGGCAGGATCAAAGGGAGCACAACGTACATGAGCCGCTGCCAGCGATTGGCACCAAGAGACCGCGCGGCCGCCTCCAGTTGAAAGTTGAATTTCCGAAGCGAGGATTCAAGCGTCAGCGTCGCACGTGGAATCTCAAAATAGATATAGGCGACCACAAGGCCGCAAAACCGATAGGCGAGGCCCGACAGCCAAGGCCGTCCTGTCATCCGTTCAAGCACCAGTGGAACGAAGCCGATTCGCCCCAGCATGATAACGACAATAAAGCCGACGATGATCCCCGAAAAAGACATCGGCAGAGTAAAGAGAGCGCGGAGAAAGCGTTTGCTGGGAAACTCCTTTCGTACAAAAAGCCAGGCCGGGCAAAGGCAAAGGAGAATTGAACCGCAGGCGACAAAGAGCGAAAGGAGGATCGAATGGAGAAGGGCTCCTCGATAATAGGGATCGACCACAATTGAAGCGTAGTTCCGAAAGCTGAACCCGGCGGCGCTTGACGCCTGAAGAATATCTCCAGTGCTCTGAAAGCTGCGCAATGCCAGAACGACCGTGGGCCATATCAGCAAACCGAATGTGAGCGCTAATAGGGGTAAAATCAGGACGGCGCGTCTATGCTTCATCTTCCTCCGGCCGCCCCCGTCCAATGGAATTGGACAAGGGCGGCCAGCCTCTTCCGAACGAATTGTTAGAAGCTGTAACCGAAGATCAGGTTGTAGCTTCGATCGATGAGCACGTCAGGACCGCCGCCGTGCGGATAGAGCTTCCAGTAGTCATACTCAGCCATGATGAAGGCGTTCTTATTTAGCGTGAATACGAGCCCAGGAACCGTCTCCGCTTCTTTGGCGTCTTGTCCGACATAATTGGCTTGGCTATAGTTGATCCGAGCGTTGAGCCACGAGAGAACCTGCCAGCGGGTGCCTGCGAGGAAGTAAGTGGCCGTATCGTAGCCGGGCCGGCTGAGGGGATGCGCCGCGTTGTCGAGCTCACCCACCTGCTTCAAGAATTCCACGTAGGTGATGCTGGGACCCGCCGTTAGCGTCAGGTCAACGGCTCGCTGCGTCAGCCGGAAGCCCTCTGCGGTTGCTGTCGATCTTTCGATCCCCTCGGTCAGAGCTGACACTCCCAAGGCGAGCGAGGATTTCGGGCACATCTTCCACGTCGACACCAAGCGGCCGGTCGCCGTGTTATGCATGTGAGCGAACGGATCGCTTTCTACGTCCCGCCCGTTCAACGACCCGTCAACATTGTCGTTGTTCGGGAAATACTGGGCCGATGCGTCGAACGTAAAAGAATCGCCAACGTCGTGGCTCTTTACCACTTCGGCACCGTAGTCGGGATTCAGCTTCAATCCGTTGAAGTACTGGACGTTTCCGAAGAAGGAATCGTCCCAGAAGATGCCCACTTTCCGGTAGACTTTTCCAATATGAACGTCGGCGATCGGCGTCTTGTGGTAGATATAGAGCTCCTGGAACCACGAATTCGACAGGAAGAAGGGCCTCAACTTTGAGTCGCGGAACCGGGCCTGGGCATGAAGTCCACTCTGCTTGTCGTCTGTCGCCGCGTCGATATTGAGCATAAAGGCATAGACTTCGAATTTTTGTTCCGACGCCGGCATCTGCGGCAGGTAATCAAACAGGAGCAATGTTCCTGATAGATCCAATTCCCCCCCGGGGGCCATTACGGTCCATGGCTTTTTCTCTTCGTCGGCCCGGGCTTGGCGACTGACCGAAGTCATCGCCAATCCCATGACCAATGCAATAGTTACGACATGGCTAAACTTTTTCATTATTCCCCCTCGAGAATAGCAACAAGGCGCCGTCCCGATTGAAGACGGCACCCGGAAACTGATCGTGTTTGTTAGGCCGGCTTTTTAATTTCCTTAAGCCATCGCTGCTTAATCATATCGGCCTTGGCAGCCATGTCGCTCAGCAAGGGAACAACGGATTTGCTGTACGCCGACGCAGGGAGAAACTCTTTCTCCAGCGTTGGACTCAGCCTTACAGGGATAACGGGGCTGAAGAAAGCCTCGGCCATCAGTTGCTGGGCCTTGTCTCCCAACAGCCAATCGAGGTACTTTTCCGCTTCTTCTTTGTGCGGGGCGCCATTCACGAGTCCCATCACGAGCGACATCGTTGCGGTCCCTTCCTTTGGAATCACCACTTCAATCGGGCCTTTGTCTACGTATTTCATTTTGAGGCCGTTACCATCGGCGTTGATCCAGATGGGAATCTCGCCGCGAAGGACGGCATTGTAGACGTTCTCTTTCGCGTAGTTGAGAGCGTTCGCATCGAGCTTCTTTAAATAGTCAAAGCCCTGATTGAGGTCGGCTCCGCCGCCCAAGATCGAATTGACGCAATAGACGAACGTGAAGCCTGTGCCCAACACGGTCGGATCATCATAGACGACCATTCCTTTGTAGGTCGGCTTGAGAAGGTCGGCGAAGGATTGAGGCACGGGCTTACCTTTGAGGGCTGCCGTATTGACAATAAAAGCAATGTGAGCGGTATGAACCGTCCACCATTTGCCTTCAGGGTCTTTGAGCCCAGCCGGGATTTTCTCCCATCCTTTCGGTTTGTACGAATCGTGAAGACCCTTTAAAGCCGCTTGATATCCGATACCGCCCGAATAATAGGCGCAGTCGGCCTGGGGGTTTGCTTTTTCCGCTTCAAGCGCGGCCATCGCTGCCGAACTCCCCTTCATGTCAGGCGGAACCCGAACCCCGGTTTCTTGTCGATACGCTTCGGTGACTCCGCCCCAATTGGCATAGTTCGGAATGCAGTCATACTGAATGACAACTTTTTCGGCTGCCGCGAGAGGCGACATTGCCATCGCCACAGAGGCGGCGAGGAATACTAATTTCTTCACGGAAGACTCCTTGTGTAATGCTTTAAGTAAAAGGCATCCCGACGAGGTACCCCGCCGGGTCAAACATGATTTTTCAGATTCCTGATAAAGGAATCTGTGCAAAAGCTAGCGTGGCTTTTCGTATGGGATTGGGCAAAAAGAGCTTGAGTGAATCGTTCTAAAAGCACTGGCATTCTGCATTAAGAATATGCAAAACTCAAGCCGCACCGATTAAAAGTAAGTTCTTTAGACTTGGTCTGATCCTATGCTTTCCCCCCAATCCAGTCGATTAAGGAAGCGTCCGTGATGTCGCCTTCTCGAGAGAAGTCGCCTATCCCGACGTGGCTCTCCTTTGACGAGTACTTAAAGACGCTGACTTCGCCCCCAAGCGAGGCGCCCCACGTTATACCGACCCAGCGAAGGCTCCTCAACCGGGACTTAAGCTGGCTGCAATTCAACGAAAGGGTCCTGCGTGAAGCCGCAGATGATACCGTCCCTGCTCTCGAAAGACTGAGATTCGCCGGAATCGTAAGTTCCAATCTTGACGAGTTCTTCATGGTCCGGGTCGCCGAGATCTCAAAGATTGCGAAAAGGAACCGGCGCTACCGCTTTCCGGACGGCTCCACGTCGTCCCAAACTCTTTCTCAGATTCGAGACCAAGTGCTTCGCCAAAAGTCAGAACAAGCCGCTATCCTTCGTGAATTGGTGGCCGTGCTCGCCAAAGAAGGGATCCTCCTTTTCACCGAGTTCCGCAACGATCCGACCATCGATAAAGAGGTGACCGCCCACCTGCCCAGCATGAAAGTCATCGTTCGCCCTTGGAGCGAACCCCTGCCGCCCCTTTTGAGCGAACGCATCCATGTGTTTGTGAGATTTCCTGAGCGCTATGCCGTCATCAGCATCGAAAATCGCGCCGACCGTCTCGTTCAGCTTTCGCCGAGCGGACGGACGCTTCGATTTGCACTGATCGAGCAGTGGCTCACGGCCCGCGCCCAAGTGCTCTTTCCGAACCAGGAGGTCATTGAGGCATTTCCTTTTAAGATCATCCGGGACGCCGACCTGCGCTACCGGCCCGACGACGAAGAGACGCTCGAGAGCCAAATTGTCCAGGCGGTTGAGCATCGCTCCAAAGCTCGCGTGGTGCGTCTCGAAGTTGACGCTCCGCACTACTCGGAAGGGGCGCTCTTTCTGGCCTCTTCTCTGGGACTAGATTCGGCCGCGATCTATCGCTTCGACCTGCCGCTCGACTTGAGAACCCTGGCCACTCTTTACAATCTTCCGGGATTCAGCCGTCTGCGATATCCTCCGGTCAAGCCGCAGCGCTTGAAAGGGCTTTTAAAAGGCAACCTGTTTCGCGCGGTCCAGCAAAGGGACATTCTGCTCCAACATCCCTATGATTCGTTCGATACCATCGTCAAGTTTCTCCAAACCGCGGCTCGCGACCCCGACGTCTTGCGGATTTTCCACACGGTTTATCGGACCAGCCAGCAATCCCCTATTATGGAAGCCCTGAAAGAAGCGGCTCATAACGGCAAGAAGGTAACAGCCTATATCGAAATTAAAGCCAGGTTTGACGAGCTGAATAACGTTCGATGGGCTGACGAACTTCGGCGGGCCGGCGTCCGGGTGGTGCGGCCTCTGGGAGGCTTTAAAGTTCACTGCAAACTCACGCAGATCGTGCGCCTGGAAAAACGCCGCGAGGTCTCCTACCTTCACCTGGGAACCGGCAATTACCATCCGGGCACAGCGCTCCAGTATACGGACCTTGGCCTCTTAACGAAGGATTTAAGGCTTGGGCAGGAAATCACCTCTTATTTCGCTTGGCTGTCGCATCGCCGCAAACCGCGCGCCTTTGACGAGATCATGGTCGCTCCAAGCGATCTGCATGATCGGTTTCTAGAGCTCATCCGCGACGAGACCCGGATCCAGCAGCAGGGCGGAAAAGGCCACATTATCGCCAAGATGAATGCGCTCGTGGATCTCGACATTATCGAGGCGCTTTATGCAGCCTCACAGGCAGGAGTTCGAATTGAGCTCATTGTTCGAGGGATTTGTTGCCTAAGGCCGGGCGTGAAGGGAGTCAGCGAAAACATTCGCGTGATCAGCGTGATCGACCGATTTCTTGAGCATAGCCGCATCTATTACTTCCGCGCTAACGGAACCAAAAAGATCTTTCTGGGAAGCGCCGACTGGATGCCCCGGAATTTCCACGCGCGCTATGAAGTGGCGTTTCCCGTGAAGGACCCTGTATTAAAGAAGTACATTCGGGAAATCATTCTCGCGACCAGCCTGGCCGAGAACGTCAAAGGTTGGATTCTCCGTCCCGATGGGACGTACGACCGAATTGTTCCTTCCACCAATGCCCGCCTTGTGCGCTCGCAGTTCGTGTTCGAACAGCTGGCTCGGGATCACTATCGGCGCACGATGCTGGCTCACCGCCCCAAGACAAAGGCCTTAACTCCCGCCTAGTCTCTCCTGTTTGCCGAATGGTGCGGCAGAAGAATTGACGTGCACCGATGATATTTATCGAGCAGCTCCGGCTTGAGATCAAACTTACGGGCCAATTTTCGATCAAACTCCAATAACTTCGAAACGTAGGCAAGTTTGAGGTTCAACGATTGCCTGGAAGCCTTGATTTCGTTTTCGTATTCCCAGAAAGTCGATAGCGGATGGAGACCAAATCGGTTGATGTAGAATGCGAAAACACGGTCGATCGAAGGCTCGAGAAACGCCGCCCCCAAATCCACCTTGAATTTGTCTTTCTGGTAGACGCAAATAATGGGACCTGCCGTTATTCGTGAGATGATATCAGGGCCCAGGTGCTGGCGCATGGCTCGCGCCATCTCTCGGTGCGCCCGTCGCCCAATGATCTTGGAGACTGAGGTTTTCTTGAAATGAATGATGTCATGATGGCTTTCTTCCAGAAGCAGATGCCGCAGTTTCTCCGAAGAGAATTCGGAACGGTAAAGAAGGCCGTCTTGATGGAAACCCGGGCCTTTATATTGCAGATAGACGCTCGAGCCTCCTTTCTTATATCGAAGGCGAAGGCTCGCCCCTTTCTTGAACAAATCCATGCGGGGCGTGTCGAGGAACTGATCGAAGAAGAACGTGGTCTTCGTATGGTGGACTCGCTTTCGTCCCATCAAATACTTCCGCAGCATCTTCACTTGACCGGGCAAAACTCTTTTTTTCGATTCGATTTCCACAAAATGGAGATCGTCGATGTCAAGCCGGCAACAAATTTTCTCGAGAGCGCGTTTCATAAGTGAATTTTTCTGTCTGTCGACAAGATATAAAATTTTATCAGTGAAATCTGTTTCAGGTTTTGGGAAGGAGGGATCAAGTGAACTTGCTGATCGTTCGCCACGGAGAAGCTGAAAACAAAGACCCGGGTTTTTCCGATGCAGACAGAGCGCTTACGAAAAAAGGACGCAAGGAAATGAAGGAAGTCGCGGCCGGACTTAAAGAGCTAGTCCCCTCCCTTTTTCTTCTAGCGAGGAGCCCGCTGGTCCGGGCCGTAGAAACGGCGGAATTTATTCTAGAGGAATATCCGGGGCTAAAATCCATCGAACGAACCGAGCTTATTCCCGGAGAATCACTCGAGTCGCTCGTAAATTGGCTAGCCAAACAAGAAGCGGATGGCACGATCGCTCTGGTAGGGCATGAACCTTCGCTCAGCGTCTTGGCGAGCTGGCTCTTATGCGGGAGCTCTCATTCCATTATTACGTTGAAAAAAGCTGGCGGGTGCCTGATCGAATTTGAAGACGGTGTGGGCAAGGGCACAGGGGCCCTTCTATGGCTGATGACCCCGGAGCAGATCTGCCGGATGGAATAGCTTCAGCGGCAGTCCGCTCCTGCGTCGTCTTTCTTGGCGGCGCCCAACTGCTCTTCTGGATCTGAGTGGGCCGTAATAACCGCTCCTGGATGAAGCGCCTCGAGTTTGCGAACAACCTCCTCGGTGATTCGGTGGGCCTCATCGAATCGTTGCACGCCTCGCAGCACAATATGAACCTCGATGAACGTTGTCTCTCCCACCTTGCGCGTCTTAAGACCATGATGGCCGACCACCTGGGGATGAGCCCCGCAAATCGTTTTCATAATCACGTCAACCTCAGACGGGGGCAGCTGGCGGTCGATAAGTTCCGAAACCGAGCTGCCAATCAGCTGGAAGACGGCTCTAAATAGGAAGAGCACAATCACCAGGGAGATCAGAGGGTCCCAAAGAGAAGATCCGGTAATCTCAAATAGCGCAAATGACGCCAGGACCCCCACGTAGGAAATAAGATCGGCGGCGTAATGCACGTATTCGGACGTAAGAACCGCCGATCCCGTTCCGCGGGAGGACCGCCTCAAATTCCTCGCATGCCAAAAACTGAGCACCCCGGCGACCACGATCACCGCCATCGCGGCCCAAGGCTGGGTTAAAGGAACCGGATTTTTGAAGCGGTGAATAGCCATATAGGCGATGCTGAGGGCAATCACCGAAAG
>Ga0207121_1024_pt2 | contig 36535 bp, 33 predicted proteins | sample Alteio_BWMinHeat_41_FD_153513 | JGI IMG/M metagenome (GOLD analysis project Ga0207121, IMG submission 153513) | Enriched cells from forest soil in Barre Woods Harvard Forest LTER site, Petersham, Massachusetts, United States -... | ecosystem: Environmental > Terrestrial > Soil > Temperate forest >... | reverse complement strand
AAATAGGCATAATTACAAACGTCAACACTGATGCTAGTTTATTATACATCTTATACAAGATAAAAAACAATAATGCAAATTCAGGTTTTAATGTTCAAACAAGATGATCCAAAAAAATGCAGCGCTGCAAAGCTTGTTAAATTTGGGATTGCAAAAAATGTAAAAAGTACTTTGTCAAACACATTGATTTTAGATCCTTTTGCGGATAAAATGATTTTAAAAAATGATAAACATGTTGTTAATTCTATAACTGGAATTGATTGCTCATGGGAATTTGCAGAGGAAACGTTTGTAAAAAAATTTCCTGGTATACACAGAAAACTTCCACCACTTTTTGCTGGTAATCCAGTTAATTATTCAAAATTAAATAAGCTTACAACTGTAGAAGCAATATCTGGTGCTTTGTTTATTATGGAATTCAATGTTCTTGCACATGAAATGCTAAACAAATTCAAATGGGGCCATACTTTTTACGATCTTAACAAAAATCTCCTTGAAGACTATTCAGAAGCACGTTCAGAAGAAGATATTATTCATATCCTAAAAGAGTATGATATTTACGATATTGCTGTAGAGCGTCGCTAGGATGTCTATTAATGTATACCGAGACAAGTAGAGATTTATTCAACCATTTTTTCCAAACCGTTAGATAATATGACTACTGAAAAGTCGTCTCCTGGTCTTGTACGTAGTCTATCGCTACTTGACATAACGATGGTTGGAATTGCTGCAATGATAGGTGGGTCCATATTCAATCTAGTAGGACCTGCCATACATGAAGCTGGCCCGGCACTAATTGTAGCTTTTGTATTTAGTGGAGTTATCAGCTTCTTTACCGCACTAACCTATGCTGAACTTGGTTCTGCTTTTCCAGAAGCAGGAGGTGGCTATAGGTGGGTAAAAGAGGGACTGCCAAGGCCAAATGCGTTTATCAGTGGATGGACAGCGTGGTTTGCTCACATGATTGCAGGAAGCTTGTATGCGGTTTCCTTTGGATCATTTTTTGGCAGCTTACTTACAAACATCGGGGTTTCATCTGAGTATGGTGGAATACCGCTTGAGAAAATCATTGCCACAATTTCGATAATTATTTTCACATATGTAAATTACAGAGGGGCTTCACTTACAGGCAAAGTTGGAAATGGATTAACAATTATGCAACTTGCAATCATTGTAGTTCTGATCATTGCAGGCATCTATGCATTGAGTTTTACCAATCCTCACTGGACATCAAACTTTCAGAACTTTTTACCAAAGGGAATGATAGGGTTGGTTTTAGGAATGGGAATTACATACATTGCTTTTGAAGGTTATGAAATAATTGTACAAACTGGTGAAGAAGTTAAAAACCCAAAAAAGAATATTCCAAAGGCAGTCTTCATTACACTTGGAGTTGTTACAGTTCTTTACATTGTTTTTACTTTTGCTTTCTTAGGTGGACTGGATCCATCTAAAACTGGTAAAGATGCATGGAATTTCATAGGTGACTATCAAGAGCTGGGAATAGCACAAGCAGCAAAATTTCTAATACCTTATGGAATGATAGCAGTACTAGTTGGTGGTCTGGTATCAACCATTGCGGCACTAAGTGCAACTACGTTTTCTTCAAGTAGAGTTTCATTTGCTATGGGAAGACAGTACAATCTACCTTCCATCTTTAGCTCAATTCATCCTAAATATCACACTCCTCACTTTGCAATAATCGCATCAGGTTTCATCATGCTTGTGATGGCTGTATGGCTACCGATTGAACAATTAGCACTTGCGGCTGGTGTGATGTTCCTATTTTTGTTTACACAGGTAAATTGGGCGGGAATCCAAATCAGAAGACTTTATGGTCATAAGCTTGATTATGGATTCAAAATCCCATTCTTTCCACTTATGCCAATTATAGGCATATGCTGTAAAATAGGACTTGCTGTCTTTCTTCTAATTTACAATCCACTGAGCTGGGCAATTGCTATTGTATGGATATTGATTGGATTCTCAATTTACAAATTATATATTTCAAAAAAAGAGATTGAGCATTATGCACCATTAGTGGCAAATGAAGGTCCGTCTCATAGAAAAGATTATCGCATAATGGTAGTCTCTAACAAGAAAACTGTTGAAAAACTAGTCAAAATAGCATCAGCAATTGCAAAAAATAAAGACGGTGAAATTTCGCTCCTAAGTGTAGCAACAATACCCATTCAGATACCTCTTTTTATGGGACAAGGATTTGCGGAGCCTACCATGCGTTCAGTTGGAGACATGAAACGATCTTTGCCTAATTCTTCAGATTACAGATATCTGGTAAGATTAACACATGACACAACAGAAGCCATTTTAGCTACAGTTGAAGAACAAGGAATTAACTTACTTGTGATGGATTTTTATGATCTTCGTAACAATAGAAAATTACTATCACTTACTACTTGTGATATACTAGGAGTACATATCAAAAAAGAATTTGAAAAGGAACTCTCACATGTTGTGGTATCATATGATAAGGGAAGACACTCAGATCTAGGACTCGAAATAGCTAGTGCGTTTTCTAATACTCTGGGAAGCAGTATACGAATTGTCAGAGGTGTTGTTGAATCACCTGAAGAAGAACGTGATATATTGGGAAAAATTAATGAAAAGATGTTTGATTTAGATCTTAAGAAAATTCCTGTTGAAAGAATCTACCCAACAACTGAGGACATTACTAAAGACCTATTGCAAAACCTAAACAAAGATCCAGAGATTGTCATAGTAGGAGCAGGAAATCAATCGGATCAAGCTTTTAGCCCAAAGACATTGGCCATTATAGAAAAATCTTCTTACAGCGTATTTGTTGTACGTGATTCTAGGTTCTCAAACATAAGAGCTAGATACTTTTGGCATATGATTGCTCCTAGACTTAAGGAAAATAAATTCATCTATAATATGTATATTGAGACCATGAAATTGATGGCCTTTATGAGAGCAAAGAAGAAACCTCTCTCCGATGAGGATTATTTTGCACCAAAAATGTAGTATGCCTATTTCTCTTATGTTCTAACAATGTTAAAATAGAAATTTCTAATTATGATTGTCAAGGTGCGAGCTGGTGAACGAGCTACTGCTAAGGCAGAGGAAACTCCTCCCTCCATGCAGTAAATGTGATCCAGAGATGGATAGTCAGAGATGGCTGGCTACAGAACAGAAAAAAATCCGACCCGGCGTACTGTGATGGCAAAACCTGAGGTTTCCGGTAAGGAGTGAAAAAGCTGACCCACAGGGAGCAAGGCCAAACAAAACTAGAAGTGCTGCACTTGGTTTAGGTAGGCCGCATAGCTGAATCTCGTGAAAACAGAAGGAGGGTTACGTCTAGCACGCACCATTTTATTTTTATTGTAATTGCACTGATAGATTTGGATAAATATTATACTGCTGACTTTTTATCGAACTTGTCAGCCCAATGCTTTCTATCCTCATATTCTAGTGTTCTATATGGACCTGTATCTTTTGGTCTATTAGCACTATCTTTTAGCTTTTTGTTACTCCAGAATAAAACTCCGCCTGCAACAACAGCGCCAAAGATTGCCATTCCATAGATTATTCCTACTGGAAATCCTCCACTTGATGTGGTACCGCCTGTGGATTGCGGAGTAGTACCAAATGCTGGCGTACCGCCAACACTGGTTGTAATTGCATGACCCTCTATGTTAACTGAAGCTGAACTTGCATGTTGAACTGTCGTAAGTTGATAATTAGTATCTGTGGAAAAAGAAATCGTATTTTGTGTTGGTTTTTGATTTCCCTCGCTAAGACTACTTTGTCCCATGGCGTAGGTTGTTATTGCTACTTTTTGTCCTTTGTATCCAAAACCACTAGTTTCAGATATTATGAATGCTGGATCGAAAAGACTATTCCATTTATCAATTGGTTCTTGTAATATGCTACTTGCATCAATCAAATTATTTTTCAAAGCATCTTCTGCAGGCGTTCCTTTAATATTAGAATAAACATCGGGTATGACTTTTTTCACAAAGCTAATTGGAGTATTGATCTCCACGTCACCATATTGTGCTGTTTTTATGATGACGGGATCTTTTAGTGCAAGTCCCATCCATACTGCATCAATTATTGTTGGATTATTGCCACTTCCTTTTGTTATAACATAGCTTGTCAAAGTTGGAATTAATTGAAGATTGTAATCAATTGATGTTGATTTATCATCTCCTACAAGAGTTGCAGTATATCGTACAATCAAGTCTGTTATGATTACAGGACTTTTCTGATCACGTACTAGTACTGTATTTAGTTGATGCATCAAATCTTGGACACTTGTATTGTTAGAGTTTTCAGTAAAACTTATGGTATAATTCTTGCCTGCTAGCAGATCTTTTAGTTTACCACCATTTGGATATTCAATAAATGCTGATTCCAAAAACTTGAAGGTTGCTTGCGTAGGAGTACCTGATGCACTAAGATTTACAGAAAGATCAGATGTTGCCCAAATTGGAGAAATGCTACCAAAAATTAATAAACCAATTAATCCTAACGCAAAATACTTATCCATAGTCACGTTCAGACTACTTTTAGGGTCGGTAATAAATCTTATCGTAAATACTATCAATAAAATTGAAAATCTGTTTTTGTGGCAAAAGTAATATTGTGCATACTAACATTACCAATCTTCGTAGGAAATTGAAAAAATGATAACAATACTTGCAGGTGGCACTGGATCCGTTAAACTTGTTAGAGGAATATCCTCACAAACAAGAGATATCAATGTGATATCAAACGTTGGAGATAACTACTGGCTTTATGGTCTGTATATCTGTCCTGATATTGATACAATTCTTTATGGGCTTGCTGACTTGCTTGATGGGGAAAAAGGCTGGGGAATAAAAAAAGACACCTATAATTTCTTACGTCAGATGGAAATGTTAGGAGAAGAAACTTGGTTTAAGATTGGAGATAGAGATGCAGCAATCCATCTTTTACGAACAAACATGCTCAAAAACGGTAAGAATCTGTCTGATATTACTACATGGTTGTGCCAAAAATTTGCTATTGATATAAAAATAATTCCTGTCACAGATAATACTGTTGAGACAAGAATTGTGACAAACAAAGGTGATCTTCACCTTCAAGAATTCTGGGTAAAACACAAGGGACAAGATATCGTTGAAGGAATAAAGTATCTTGGAGCAGACAAAGCTAGAGCAAATCCTGCAGCAGTAAATGCAATACATGATTCTAAACTGGTTATAATTGCACCAGGAAATCCATTAACAAGCATAGGACCTATTCTTTCAATTAAAGGGATAAAAAAAGAGCTATCTAAATCAAAAAAGAAAGTTGTTGTAGTAAGTCCACTGATTGGAAACAACTCAATTAGTGGCCCCGCTGCTAAATACATGGAAGCAGCTGGCATGGAGGTATCAGTGTATGGACTTGCAAAAATGTATTCTGATGTGGCTTCTCATATCGTGATAGATTCATCTGATAGACTTTTAACAAGAAAGATAGAAAATTTGGACATGAAAGTATATGAAACTAAAATAAAAATGAAAGACAAAAAAGACGAGGATGCTCTTGCATCTTTTATTTTAAAACAAGTGCATGTCTAAATTACGTACAGGTGCAATTGTTCCAGTAAAAACTTTTTCAAAAGCTAAAACACGACTAAACCTGTCATACGAAAAAACAGAAGATCTTTGTAAGATGATGCTAGAAGAAGTTTTACAAACAATTTCACAATCTGATGTTATAGAAAAAATCACAGTTGTAAGTAAAGACGAATCTGCCTTTAAGATTGGAAAAAAATTTGATGTTGTTGAAATCTATGATGAAAAAGAACAAGGTGTAAACAGTGCAGTTGCAATGGCCGACAAGTATTTTTTAGATGAGGGATTTGGCGCTACAATCGTATTTCCTCAAGATGTTCCTCTCATGCAAACCGAGGATATACGGACGCTATATGATTTTCAAATGATTGACAAGTGTGTACTTGTGGTACCCTCTAGAAGATTTGATGGGACAAATGCACTATTTAGAAGCCCAGTAGATGTCATGGAAACTCATTATGATGAAGACAGCTATAAAATCCATCTAACTACTGCAAATAATAAATCTGTAAAATCTGCACTGGTTTTGATTAGAAGAATAATGCTTGATGTAGATGAACCAGAAGATCTTCAAACTATTTTAAAATATTCAAAACCATCAATTTCAAAAATGCTTGAGGATTTGTTAATCTGATATTATAATTTTCAAAACTAGATTCTAGATTATAATCGATGTCAATACATTCAGACTCGTGTTATGGTTGATTCCTTTTTTGATTTTATGTAGTTTAATGTAATGCTAACAATAGCAATTCCGCCAGCAATCAAAAGTAACGCCTCTAATGTATTTGAAAATGGATCTGAAAACTCACCTGTAATTGGAGACTGGGTCATTTCAGATATAAAATAAGCATATGAAAATATGAAGTAGTTTGTTGCCCAATGAATCAAGATGGCAAGTGCAAAACCATATCTAAAGTAAACCCAACCAATTATTATTCCTGCCACAGTTGCTTGAGCAAACTTACCTGTACTCCATGGTGTGCCAGAAATAATGTGGGCGACTCCAAAAAATATGGCAACTGTTATGATCAATGCTAATACTTTTTTGTAATTTGTAACTTCCAAATTTTTTGATGGGTGCCAAAGTGATTTGAAAAAATGTTTTAACGATGTTTTATGGGAAAATATGGCATAAAGTGGAAGACCGATAAGTAGAACTCTGAAACCTACTTCTTCACTTAATGGTGATGTTGAGATTTGAAAGAATTGGATTAATCTATTTTGGGATGCTGGTGATTCTATGTTGATGCCAAAACTGTGTTGAATAAAATCAATAATTAGAGAAAAGACAATTAGAATAGAAAACCAGGTTATCATGCTCAAAAGTGCGTTGTTTTTGATATTCTGCCAGCCTTCTGTCATTACCAAAGAAAGTGCTTTTAGCAAGCTTCGCTGAGGACCAGCCAGTGAAATAACGAACAAAACAAGATAGATACACCACATAACAATAAAACCGTCGCCAATCTCAAAATGAATTGGCAGCTTGAATCCTATCCCGCCAAGAAAAATATCTACACCGTCAAGTGGATACTGAAAGTTAATCTCTTTTCCTAAATTCGAATTAAAAACCACATATGCTCCAATGGGAAAAGAAATGATCATCATACCGAAGATAACTGATGCTAGTGCAGAATATGGAATAGCTAGAACGCGTAGGAGTTTATCGATTTTTAACAAGTCTCATTTAATGAACTTCAATACTTGCTTCTGGAAATCCAAGTTTGACTAGAGTAGTTTTGATTGTATCTCGGTGGTCTCCTTGAAGTAAAATGTATCCTTCTTTTACTGTGCCACCACATGCATATTTTGCTTTTAATTCTCTAACAACTTTAGCTAGGTCATTCATCTTTGGATTAATTCCTTCAATCATTGTCCCTTTTTTCTTAAAACGTCTCTCTTCAAGACGAACTACAATTTGAGTAGCATCTTTTTCAAGTTCTCCGCAGGCACATAAATCGTCAGGAAGTCCGCATGTATTGCAGATTACTGCCATTCAAAATAAAAACTTGGTTTCCTACTATTAAGCCTTGTTCGACTACATTTTTTACTTGGAAATTCCCAAATTAGTTTGTGTCTACAGATCTTACTAAAAAAGCGGTTGAAATGCTTCTAAAAGGTGCAACTCTTGTAAGTGATCCTTGTCCATATTGTAAGGGAGTACGTATCATGAAAAATGGTAGTGCACTATGTGTAAACTGTGGAAGAGAAGCTAATGAAGAAAAAATACCAGAAAAAATAGAAGAAAAACCTAGTGGCGATCCCCTACTTGCAGGCCTTGAGCAAAAACTAAAGGAACTAACTAAAGAACTTGAACATGAAAAAGATCATCAAAAACAGCAACAGATCCTAAAATCAATCAATGATATCATAAATATTAAAGAGAAGATCAAAAAGATCTAAGCACAAAAGTATTTATGTAAAAATCTTGCAAGATATAGTAACATGAGTAGCAAGAAATCGGCACCGCTTCCAGCATCTAGTGCGGGTCTATTGAGATTCTTTGAGGACGAGACAAAAGGGTATAAACTAAGGCCAGAGATTGTTGTGGCTATTCCAAGTGCATTGATTTCTATCTCGTGGATATTAAAAATATTTTTCTTACGATGACAGAAAATGCTGATAATGTGTCGCGTATACACAAACGATATACATTAACAACTCTAACCCCATCTTCACACTATCTTTCTCTTCTAATTTCTATAATAGTGACATCTGCAACAGTGTCACTTGCGTTGTTTGTATATTTTAAAACAAGTGACAAAATATTTTTTAGTTTGCCATTATCAATTGCAGTACTTTATGGTACACAACTTCTAGATGCACGTTTGTTAAAAACAGAATTTTCTAAAATTGTGCATCTGTCTGCATTTGGAAATCTCTTGTGGTTTGTAACCCTTCTTGGAGGGTTTGTATCAGCACATGTTTTTTCAAAACCTGAACTATTGCCGATTTATATCACAGAAGGAATGTTTTTGTTTGCAAGCTTTAGAATTGGACTTTTTACATCTGTCATGGGAGCAAAATTAAAAACTGCATGGGCAATTTGTCTTATTCAACCACTGGCAATGTTTTTTGCATTTGTACCATCAGAATCTTGGATTCCTATGCTTTCAGATTTAAAAGTTATAGGATACGGTCTAGTATTTTTGTTTCTTGCAACAGCTTGGACACTATTGTCAGATAGAGCCGCAGGTATCAAAGTTCCAAGAACACACAAAGTATTGCAAGCCTATGTGGCAGCTTGGACAAGAAACGATCCTTCTGAAATGGAAACTTTGATGGAAGAACGTTCACAACCCACAAAGGTATCGACATTTCAAATTTTATTTAAAACAAAAAATAATGAATGCCGACTAGTTGTACCAGACGTCCATCCAGGACCATTTCATCCAATTGGAGGAAGTAACATTCCGTATTTGATATACAAAAATCTGAATTACTCTGCGATGGTTATGCATAGTGTCTCTGATCATTCTCTTAATTTGCCGTCAAAATCTCAAGTTGATGCGTATCTTTCTAGTCTTACCAATAGTTCTATAATTCACAAAGGTTTTGATTGCACAAAACCTGTTACAGTTCAAGTAAACAAAGCACGTGCAGTTGGAATGCTTTTTGGTAAAACCGCTGTTTTGATTTTATCATTATCCCCACATGGTATGGAGGACGTGCCACTTTATGTTAAAAGTGAACTTGAACAATATGGAAAAAATCGCGGATTTGAAAAAATCTTAATCGTTGATAGCCACAATGCAATGGGAGAAGAAATTCTAAAACAAGACTCGGATGATCTTCTAAAAGCAGCAAAATCAAACCTTGATACATTGATAACAAAAGAAGCATATCCATTAGAAATTGGATATGCAAACTCGGAAAATTTGGAAATTCAGGCAGACGATCTTGGTCCTGGCAAAATTGGAATGATGTGTCTGAAAATTAATAACGAAAAATTTTTTCTTGGTTGGGCAGACTCTAACAACATGAGAAATGGATTACGTGAAGAAATCGTATCGTCTCTTTCAAAAGCTGGATATGATTTACTTGATATCTGTACTTCCGACTCTCACTACAAGGCAAGAGAAGCAAGAAACAAGTATGGTTATTTCTATTTTGGAAGCCTATCTGAGTCGCAAGAAGTTGCTTCTTGGTATTTGAATTTGGCAAAAAAGGCAGAACAGAATCTCTCTCCTGCAATGTTTGAAACTCTAAAGCAGGAAACAGATGTCAAAGTAATGGGGCCAAAACAGCTTGAGAACTATTCAAAATCGCTTGACAGGGCAATGAGAATTACACAAGGCTTTTTGATAGGAACTACTACTTTCTTTTTATTCACTTTGCTCTAAATCCATTTCTTCTAAATTACCATAAAATTCATCACAAAAAGAATCTAGTTGGAATATGGGTATTATAGGAACCTTGTTGATGAATTTGACTTCTTCTTGGTATAGTGTTACGATAGCAGGTAGTGCTGCACGTACCTTTTCTTTAATAACATAATGTTTTGTTCTTTCAATTTGTTTGTTGACTGCAGTCTCTAATGCAGAATAACTTAGCCTCTTCCAATGTTTGCAGTCTATGAGAATTGCCACTCCTGCTTTTATGCCAATAACATCTATCTGCATTCTTGGTTTTGTTAAAGTTAGATTTCTTGTGACATCAAATTCTCTTAACTCTAAAATTTCTGAAACAAGTGCCTCAAAATCCTTCCAGTCTAAAATCTGTGAAATCTCATCAATTGGGGCACCCATTCTTAATGCAAGTAAGCTGGTTTTTAGTTTGTCATTATCTTGAAAATGTATTTGATTGTCTTGAAAAGTTCCGATACCATTTTGCATAAAGTTGTCTAGTATTTGTCTTGCAGTTTCATCACTGGTTTGTGTTACAACACTAAAATCTTTTACAGATAGACCTCCTGGAATTATTCCCTTGATGCCCTTGACTAGAGTCTGGATATTCAACAATCGTGGTTTATTTTGCGTTTATAAAATATTATTCATAAAACTTGATTAGAAGATAACCTGTAAATATTATACTAGGAATAATTTTGAACCTATTTTTCCAGAAAACTCCAGCAGAACTACACAATTAGCTAAATGGTTGTAACTCTAGCTAAACAGTATATATCAAAACCGTTCTTTAGAGTAACAGATGCAATGAAACTACTAGCACATACCATGGGAGTATGATTAATCTAATGTTGGATAATAAAGAAGAGGTAAAAAGAGCATTGGTAACTCTAGCCGTAGAAAAAGCACTACTTGATATTGGAAAGCCTACCTATGACAAAGTGTTAGAGATTCTAAATACGGAATACCATTGTCATCTGCCAGATTGTTATGAACATCCTAAATACCTTAATGAAATACTCAAGCAATTATCCGGTAATGCTGGCAAAGTCATAGTAGAATCAATTGTAAGACAATTAGAGGAATTTAACCATCATAAACCAATTAAGAAATTTTTGGAAGTAATATACAATTAACACCAGAAACTTTGCACAACAAATTTTCACCCGTTTCTTAACAGTCAATTTGAAATGTCAGTTTCACCCTTTAACTTATCAGTGTCTGATTTCTTATTCTTATATACAGTTTCAAGCAAAACAGTGCATTGAATCCACTTTTAATACTGTGTGGTATTGTTTTTGTTTTCGGTTCCAGTCTTGCTTTTGCTGACAAGGGAACTTACGTAGACAAGATACAATTTATCCAATATTCTGATGAAAATACGGCACTTGAAGAAGTAAAAAATGGAAATTTGGACATTTATTATTGGCCAATACCATTTGATAGAATTTCTGACCCTCAATCACAAGAAGGTTTGAAAATATTTCAATCAACAGGCCAATCGTACGGTCTTCTTGTAAACCCAGCTCCGTCCGCAAAATTCAATCCTTTTTCAATAAAAGATGTGAGGTTTGCACTAAATTATTTGGTAGATAGGGATCTAATTGTTAATGAGCTTCTTGGCGGTTATGGCGTGTCAATGATTTCAGCATACAAACCATTTGATCCTGACTATCTTTTGATTTTAGGTGATCTTGAATCATTTAACTTTAGATATAATCCCTCATTGGCAGAGCAAATGATTTCAGACTCTCTCACAAAGGCTGGGGCACAAAAAATTGACAACAAATGGTATTATGATTCAAAACCAATAGAGATTACGATTTTTATTAGAAGTGATGATCAAATACGAAAGTCAATTGGCGAGATAATTTCCTCACAGCTAGAAAAAATTGGATTTTCTGTAAAAAGAGATTATGGTGATTTAAACAAGGCATTTACAATCGTATATGGTTCAAACCCGTCTGATCTAAAATGGAATATCTACACTGAAGCATGGGTAGCAAGTGGCTTTGTAAGATATGATTCTGTTGTAACTGCACAAATGTATTCGCCATGGTTTTCTAACATGCCTGGATTTAACAATCCATCATATTGGAATTACAAAGATGATTACATGGATTCTATTTCACAAAGTATTTTCATAGGAAATTTTACGTCTGCAGAACAAAGGACTGATTTACTCAAAAAGGCAGTTAATGAAGGTCTTAAAGAATCTGTCCGAATTTTTCTTGTAAGTAAAATCGACCAGTTTGTGTCAAACAAAAAAGTAGATGGCATAGTAAATGATTTTGGTGCTGGAATTACAAGTAGATTTACTCCAATTAATGCAAGAGATAATTCTACTTCTCTAACAATTGGAGTAAACAAGATTTACCAAGGTGCTTGGAATCCTATTGCAGGTTTTAGTGATTCTACTAGTCAACAAATTTTGGGAGCAATATCTGATCCAGGAAGCTTCAAAAATCCATATACTGGAATAACTATTCCTGTTCGCTCTAGTTGGAAAGTGGAAACAGCAGGACCAAATGGTAAGCTAGATGTACCGTCTGATGCGATAAAATGGGATCCTATTCAGCAAAAATGGATTCACGTTGGAAATGATATAAAATCTACAAGCAAGGTGACATTTCATCTAACATTTGGAAACTGGCATAATGGTCAACCAATGGACATGAATGATGTCTTGTATTCTATTTATTTCCTGTATCAATGGGGAGCAGAACATTCAGAGAATAGCAAGACATTTGATTCAGAATATTCACCAAAGGCAAATCAAGCGGCAAAGACATTGATTGGAATCAGAGTTATTGATAAAAACACAATTGAAGTTTATCAGGACTATTGGCACTTTGATGAAGGGGAGATTGCTGATTCTGCAGGTGTATTTCCTTCCATGCCTTGGGAGATATTCTATGCAATGGAAAAATCTGTGACTGATGGTAAGGTTGCATTTTCGAGATCAGAGTCTGTTAGTAAGAATGTTGACTGGTTTTCATTACTTGTACCAAATGATGCAAATATGATAAAATCAAATCTAGAAGATTTTTCAAAATCAAATTCTATTCCTGTTGCATTAGTAGGGTTTACACAAAATTCCCAATACTATTCTGATAGATATTCTTCATCTATATCATGGATTGAAAAACATAATCATGCAGTAATAAGTAATGGTCCATTTTATCTTGATAATTATTCTCCAGAGGCTAGAATCATAACTATAAAGGCATTTGACGATCCAACATATCCATTTGGAGCAGGTTACTGGAAAAAATTTGAGAACGTTGATGTTGCCAAGATAAACAGCATTGATGTTCCTACAACTGTTTCATTGGGTAAGGAATTGACAATTCCAGTTTCTGTTACGCCCAATTCTACTGTCTATTATTATTTTCTAAATGCTGATGGTAGTATGGTGGATTCAGGTACTTTACAATCAAATACTGGCAACATGAATATCACACTATCAAAAGAAAAAACATTGCTTTTGAGTATGGGTGCAAATGACTTGAGGGTATTTGCAGTATCCAAATCTGCCCTCAAACCTGACATGTTTTATACTAGCTTTTTAGGAATTCAGGGTGAAAATCTAACAATTCCTGAAAATGTTGTACCTGCCTCTGGAATCTCAATTGTTGGTTCTGGCTATGTTGCAGTCGGTATTGTCTTTATAGCAATTGCTATTGGAATCATAATAATATTAAAGAAAAGAAAAAAACCCTAGATGTTATTAACTCTAGGATAGTTATCAGATGAAGATGAGCTTCAAACGATTCGTCATAAAACGAGCCGTAACAATGTTTGGGGTGCTCATGGCTACACTGTTAATTACTATTGCACTTGTCGGCTCTAACATGGATGCTATCTTAAATCAAAGTGTCGCAATTGACGTACAGAAGCAAGTTACTGACGACAAGCACCTAGTTTCAACTTTCAAAAATCCTCAGGATCTAGAAGCATATATAGAAAATCAAAAACAAAAAAGAATAGCAGCACTAGGACTTGACAAACCTTGGTACTATCCACCAAAACTAGGACTTTCAATGTACAAAATTCTAACACTTGATTTTGGACATGCAAAATTTCTTACTAGCGATACTGGTTCATCTGATGTAAAAGATATTATACTTGAAAAGATGCCTAGAACAATTTTACTTTTTACAACCGCCACTTTGATAATTTCATTAATTGGAATATTTCTTGGTGCACTTTCCGGAAGCAAGATAAACTCAAAACTAGACAAGATGACTTCGACTTTTGCTATCATTAGCAGCAGCTTTCCAGTCTGGTGGATAGGCATGCTTATGATCTTTGTATTTGCGTTTGTGTACCAGATCTTTCCAGCAAGGGCAACACCATTAATTCCTGTGACAGACCCTGGATACATTGGCTCACTCTTGTATCACATGGCACTTCCGCTAATCACACTGGTGTTGATTGGATTTGGTTCATGGGCGTATCTAGTAAGGAATTTTATTGTTGGAATTATGCAAGAAGATTTTGTGACAGCAAAAAGAGCAGCTGGCATTAGTGAAAAAAAGATAATCTATACTCACGCACTCAAAAATGCAGCACCACCAATTATTACTGTTCTAGCATTGAGCCTTTCTGGGTCGCTTGGTGGTGCTATAATCACAGAGGCTGTATTTGATTGGCCAGGAATGGGAAGGCTATACTATGAGGCAATCAACGTTCTTGATTTGCCTGTGATAATTGGTGAAACGTATGTCTTGACTGCATTTTTCCTTGTTAGTATATTCTTGGCAGATGTTTTGTATGGTTACTTTGATCCAAGGGTGAGAAAAGGATGAGTTTTTCCTCAAAAGAAGTCTGGCATGAATTTTCAAAAAATAAAATTGGTCTAGCAGGAATAGGAATACTAGTAATCCTTTTTGCAATGTCGGCAGTAGCTGTTCTTACCATTCCAATAGAGAGTTTTAAGGAATGGAATGATCCATCAAGCTGGCTAACTTTTCCAAAGTCCGCTCTTCCTGCATGGGTAAATTATTTTCTTTCAGAAAAAATGCCAGAGCATATGATTTTACAAAATCCTCAAGTTGCGTCACAAAATGTTGGGGACATATTTTTGACCAGTAATATTTTTGTTGTTAATTATAGTTATGATAAATTTCCAAGTGATTTTATCTATGAATATACTGCAAAATACGCCGGATCTCCGTTGTTGCAAATTTGGGTGACAAGACCGGATGGAAAAGAATTCCAGTTGATATCTACTTCACTTCCTCAATCAAAAATTGAGACATCATACCATGGGTTTATTTTTTCAACAGATGATTCTATGATGAAAAATATTAGAAAAAATAAAGACAGTTTCATGTTTCCAATTGATTCTCTACTTGCACAAGATATTGTTTTTTCTAAGACTGGACAGAATAATGTGTTAAATGGGTATTATTTTTTCAAAGTGAATCTGTATAATGTTAATTCAAAATCAAACCTTGAGACTTCTAAATTCATCTTGGGAGGAAAAGTGTATGGTTTGATGGGAACTGATGAGCTTAGGCGGAACTTGACTGTCGGACTATTATGGGGTACTCCACTTGCATTGTTTATTGGTATAACAGTAGCAATTGGTTCTGTGGTTATTGGATTGGTATATGGTGTATTTGCAGGTTACAAGGGGAAAAAGACCGATGAATCATTAATGCGCTTTAATGATATTATTTATGCAATGCCTGCTCTGCCCCTTTTGATAATTTTAGCAGTAACAATTGGTAACAGCATTTTCTTAATTGTAGGGTTTTTGGTTCTCTTTGGATGGGTAGGAATTGCAAAAGTTTCACGAAGCATGGCTTTACAGATTAAAACATTCCAATATGTAGAGGCATCAAAGATAATGGGACAAAAAGACTACAAAATTATATTCAAACACATAATTCCTCAGCTTTTACCATATGCATTTGCTAGTATTGCTATATCAGTACCAGCTGCAATCACTACTGAAGCAGGTCTTAGCTTTTTGGGATTGGGTGATCCGACATTTCCAACATGGGGGCAAATTCTACATGATGCTAATACTTATGGTGCTGCAGCAAGAGGTCTTTGGTGGTGGATTCTACCGCCAGGAATTATGATTGCAGTGACAGGCCTGGCGTTTGTCTTTATTGGACACGCGATGGACGTAATAGTTAATCCTAGGCTAAAGCGGTAGGATTGAACTGCCTGATTATTTTTATTATTTCATCATTTAGCTTTATTGTATAGGCAGCTGCATTGGGGTCTGTTTCCTGAGCAAGAGATTCTGCAAATTGTGTCTTGTCTTTACCTCGTTGATACATGCCACCAGTTTCCTTTATACAGAGAGGAAATTTTTGCATCTTCAAACCGCTTTTTGTAAGATGTGCAATGAATTTTTTGTAATTTTCTGGCGAGTACCAATCTGATTTAGTCTCTTCACATAACATTATCCAAGTGTCTATTGTATTTTGAAATAATGCTTTTTTCCGAAGTTCTTCAAGTGTCATGATATGGTACTTTTAAAAGTCTGCTCTTTTCATCTTAGAACCACATCTTGGACAAGCACCGCCCTTGTACCTGTTGTTGCATGTAAGGCAAATGTACTTTACACCCTGACTTTGTCCAAAGAATCCGCCACCGCCACCTGGGTCGCCACCAAATCCACCGCCCATCCTCTTCAACGCTCTATTTCTTAAGAACAATGGAAATACGATGAAGATAGCTAGGGCAGCCATTAATCCAAATGGCCACGGTAAGATCATTTGTAGTCCTATACTCACAGCCAAAGAACCGAAAAGGAAAATTAAATATGATTTGTAATTAATCAACACTTCATCTTGTTGCAAAAAGCTTATAAGTTTTTGTCATGATTGGTCTGGACTTATTGTAATTTCTAGTAGATTTCCATCTCTATCATATGCAAAAATGTCATCGTCTTCATATGGTGATTGGACAATTAATGAAACAAACCCAAAGAAATTATGCAGATCTGTAACTGATGGTTTTGCAACACCTGATGGGTGGGAATGAACAGTACCCACATAGCTTGGATCAAATGGCAAAAACGAGTGTGGAAATCCTGCAAAGGTAGGTCCGTGATGCGAAAAAGGCGGAATTACCAAACCATCTATGGATATGATTCCTTTTTTGGACTTTCCACGTAAGATAAGAATTCCCTCATTGGGATGATTGAGCTTGCAATAAGTCAGTATGCCATCACGAGTATCTTTTGTTATGGTGATTGTCCGTTGCAGTTTTTCTTTTTTAAAGAAGATCATATGATTTTCTTGGTATCCAAATTAATTAATCTTCAAAGAATATAAAATTCTATACCTTAAATTTTCAAAGTTATTCTGGTTCGGGAAATTTCGTTTATCCTTGTTTCAATGTCATGAGCAATCTGTGGTGGACGTTTTAATTCTTCAGAAACCTCCTTTTCTAGAGTTTTGAGAGATGACTCCGATTGCATTATATCCTCTTTGATTCGTGCCACTTTTTTTTCCTTCTCCTCTAAATCTCTAATATTAAAAATAACAAACTTACTTTCAAACTCATTCATTTTTTTTGCTAGATTGTATTTTAGATTGATGAATTCATCCAGTCTGTTTATGGTTTCCTCGATTTGTTCAGCTGCTTTTTGTGAATCTTTGACAGAGACATTACCTGCTACAACGGACTTTACAGTTGCTTGCAATATTTCTATGATAGAATTCTTGTTTTCACTTGTGATTACCTCAGATGGTTCTGCAACTAAACGATCCATGATGATTTTGAGAGGTTTTTCAAGAGAGGAAATATAGCTATATTTTCCAAGAGGTCTTGATATTTTCGAAAATTGTACGTCAATTTCATTTTTAATAGCTTTTTTTTCTGGCATTAGAGATTCTATGTCTTTTTTTACATTTAGGAATTCTTGATATTCTTTTGTTGATTTGAGGTTTCGTATATCTTGTTCCAAATTATTAATCATATTTTTATGATCCTCAATTTCTTTTTGTAATTCGATTATTCTGTGGTTTTTATCTTCAATTTCTTTTTTTGATTTTTTAATCTCTTCTATTGATTCTAGAATGTTTTTAGACGTTACTTCAAGTTTAGTGTATTCGTCAACTAAAGCCTGTAGATATCTTTTGTTTTTGGTCATATCTGCAAGGTCTTCTTTGAGTTTGTCTGCATACTTTCTAGCAAAAACATGCATTACTCGGGAATTTATCCCCAGAGTATCCCCAATTCTTTTTAGCATCTGACCTGTTTGCAAATTTAAATTTGCTAAATTTGGAAAAGTTTCTGGATTTGATAGATTCACTGCAGTTTCACGTTTTAGTCCTAAAACTACGGCTTTTTTTCCACGTTCTATTAGCACTTTGAGGGATTTGTCGACGTCTTCTGCATTAAGATCATCATTTTCAAACAGGGACATTGTTTGTATGATGTTTTTTCGTTCAATCTCTATTTGTTCCCTTATTGATTTTGCCTGCTCAAGGATTTTTTCAAGTAGATGTGTTTCACTTTCCTTTAAAATTAGATTGATATCAGAAAAGGAAATTTGTCTTTCATGTTTTGGTGATTCCACTGTTTCGTTTGTTGATTTTTTCTTTCCCCATCCAAAAACCATAGAAATATTCCTATTACATTAAAGTCTTACAACATTAAATATTACACGATGCAAATTACACATGTGAGCGATACTAGGCTTATAATATTAGGCTCTGTTCTTGCGTTTGCAGGCTTTCTTTTAGGGGGTATAACCGGAGCACAATATCAACAATATGTGATTCAATCTAGACAGTTTGATGTTTGCTATGATTACACACCAGACGGTAATTCTGTCGCAGTAAAATGCGACGAAAAAATACAAGACATGCTTTTCTTTCTTGTTTCATCTCTAGGCTTGATTGGAGTAGGTGTGTTTGTACTGGTAAAAGGAGTTCGTGGAAAATGGGATCAGAATGTTAAAAGTGATGAAATGGTTGGACCAAACAAATAGAACTATTTGACATAAATTTTAAGTTCTGATTATTCCTTGTTGTATCAGAAATTCTATTCCTTTGACAAAATCATTATCTGAAATTTTATTTTCTGCCCACCATCCTGCATTATTTTTAATCCATGGTGGAATGATTTTTCCGCTTGATTCTCCAGATGGTGGAAGATTTTGAATAATTATGATGTTGTTTTGTATCATATATTGAATGCCACTGATAAAATCGGAATCAGATATTTTCCCATTTGCCCACCATCCTGCATTATTTTTAATCCATGGTGGAATTATAGTTGATATTTGCCCATTGTTGATTTTACTTATATTTACAATCTTTAGACCATTACTTGTAACTTTGTCAATTAATGTTTCAAGTTGCTGAATTTGTTGAAGGTCTGGCTCATTTTGTGTTGCAGTTCCATTGTTTACTGCATAATCTTGGAAGGCAATAGTAACTACTGCAAAACCGTAATTGCGTAAGCTATTCTGGATATTAGTAAATATCTCATCATTAGTTAATTTACGTAATGTACCATTCCCAGAATTGACATAACCAGTTGAGACAGTTGCTGGAAATAGATGAATTGTATTGGATGTGGAATAAACTGTATGATAGGTTAGGGTATTTGCGCTAAGAAATGTAATATTATTTCCATACATTGCACCAAATGTATCGTTATTAATTTTTCCATAAGGTGGAATAAAGACAGATGGTGTAATTCCTAACAAGGAAAATATTTTGTCATTTGATTGTTTGATAAGTGAAGATTGTCCGCTCTGGTTATATGCAGTAAAATCTTCAAACTTCCAACCGCTGTTTGCTATCTCTATTGATGGGTTAGTTTTGATCTTTTTTTGTAGATATCCTGTTAGTTTAACATCGTTACCAAAAGAATTCCCAATTATACCTATAGTTAGACTGGCATTTTTCTGCTGGAATGTATCCATGATTGCAGTTTGAACGTTGTTTAGCCAATAATCCTGAATGTCATCTAATCGAAATGCGACACAATGACAGTTTGGGATATTAGCTAATGTGGTATTTTTTGTTGTGTTAGATGCTTGAGGGATTTGATTATTTGAGGCATTAGGTGACGATGGGAGCTGGTTTTTAGTAGTGTTGTATGTCTGCCCATTGATTTCTATTGCGGGTTGATTTTTGAAAATTTGTACTGTGCTTTGGTTTCCGTCTATTGTTATTTTGGAGTTACCCCATTCACTGGCATCCTTCAAGTTTATTGCATGAAACACATAGTCCCCAAACTTTAGATTAGTAAAGTAAGCTTGTCCTTTTGAATTTACTATCGATTCTGTAATTTTATTTCCTTTGTCATCATATATTTCTACCAAAAAGCTTCCATCTGAAGATGTAACTGTTTTGTACAAATCCTTGAAAACTTTTGCTGTTAAAAGAGTATGTATCATTGTGGGCCATGGTGTAACTATTTTTAATTCCTGTGGGACACCAGTTTTGAGTTGTACAGGTGAAAATGAATAAACGAGATTCTTTCCTATTGAAACATCTGCAATGTAATAGTTATCGTTTATTATTGGAGGCTGAACCCAAAAACGAATTGTTTGACCAATGTTGTCTGTAGGACTCTGAGTCCATTGCTTTCCATCTTGGGATTTTACTGAAACAATAGCATTCTCTATTGGCGTTGAACCGTCATTATAGAGTACACTGAAGCGTATTCCTCCAGGAAGTGGTATTGTCGTATCAAGTACTTCGTGGTTAGTTTGTAAATCTACATAGTCTGTACTTGAATACATTCCATTTGCATATACCTCTACTTTGTACTTGTGCCCAATTGGAAGAGAAACTATGTTGTAGGGATTGGCAGACAGTGATGAAATCTCTTTGTAGGGTATGGTGTTCAAATCCTGATACACTTTTAGTGTCATGGAAGAATAATCAGCTCTATCATTGTTTGTGTATTTTACATTAATCTCAATAGAGCCTGTACTCTGATCAGCATAAACAAGAATGGGTTGTAATATTATCAATACAAGAAAAAATGATATGATATATTTTGTAATTTGTTTTTTCAATAGGTCTTTCATTTTATCAAACTCCTATTCTTTTAGCACTGGTCCATTTTGTCTTTGTTTTAAACAATGCTTCTAATGCAGCTTTTATTAGAAGAATGTCTACTAATTGTTTGTATCCTAATACTAGAAATGGAGAAAATAGAATCAGCTTGGGATCATCTCTGTCAATTCGTACTGCTAATGCAGACATGAAACATTGCAGTATGACAAATAATGTGAACATTTGCAGTACAAAAAAACCATCACCACTGATAATTTCTATTATTGAGGTAACAATTACAGCAAGTCCTGCAAATGGCAGTACTATCATAGAAATTATCATAAAAGGAAATGCAATTCTATACAAGAATGCGTAGCGTGGATTTACTATTGTCTCAAAATGCCTTGAAAGTACCTGCACATTTCCCCTATACCATCTCTTTCTTTGTTTGTAGAAATCATGTAGCGTTTGGGGAGCTTCTGTATATGCAGTTGCTTGGGTAGTTCCTTGAATTACAAATCCTGACTTTAAGACCTTTATTGTTGCATCAAAATCTTCAACTAGAGTATCTTTATGATAGGAACCTACTCCCTCAAGTACGGATTTTCTAAATGCACCCAAGGCACCAGGAACAATAGTGATTGAGCCAAAATAATCAAAAGCTCTTCTAATTATCTCAATTCCTGCTACATATTCTAGTGCCTGTGTCCAAGTAAGCCAGTTCATTCTGTTTCTAACTTTGACATTTCCAGCAACTGCTGCAACATCTTTGTTATTTCCAAATCCTTTTACCATCTGCTTTAATGCTTGTCTGCCAATTATGGTATCTGCATCAACTATTATGATTATCTCACCCTTTGCATATGCCAGACCATAATTCATGGCAGAAGCCTTACCACCATTTTCTTTGTGTAATACCTTGACTTTGTTTTTGTACTTGTTTGCGACTTCCAAAGTTTTATCTTTACTACCATCATCAATAACTATTATTTCCTTGTTTAGATAATCTGATTCTAACAAACCCTCTATTGTACGCGCAATGACTTTTTCCTCATTGTATGCTGGTACTAGTACACTTATCGATGGATAGACTGCAGGATCTGGCATTATATCCTCTTTGTACTTGCTGTATACTGCAAGTGGAACAAACATCATTGTACTCCAAAATGTAATTGTCATTCCCCACAAAATTATTATTCTGTTTGGAGATTGCCAAATTGAATAACTTTCGTATGATGCAACAGATGCTAAAACTACTGGAAGTATGATCATGATTATTGCAAATGGAGACGGCAACTTTTTTGCATACTTGAATTTTGACGAGAGTTTTCCTCTAGCGCTGAACAGTTGGTAAAACATGATAAAAGCCGCAAAAACAAGTGAGATCATAGTCAAGTTTGTGCTCATTAGGTATACAGTATAAAACAGCACAGAAAATATGCCACAAACAAGAATTATCTGTATATGATCTAGTTTTGCCGTTTTAACTTCAGACATGATGTTGCTATGTCAATTAGGTAGTAAAATAATCTCTTGTCAGAAAACCCACACCATACAAGTAATATGCTAGCATTTCATAATTTTCAAGTAAATGAAAATAGTTTTTCTGGTTTTGATGTTTTTGATATCAATAGGTGTAATTCCATCATACGCTGTAACAGAATCTTGTCATTGCGTCGCATTTCGATTAGATGACATTCAGGATTATTGGCTAAACAACGTTCAAACTGCAATCATGGATACATTCCAGCAGAAAAATGCCAGTCTAACTATAGGTATAATTGGGAACCATGTAGGTCAAGATCCAAAAATAACCGACTATGTCAAATCTAAACTAGCAACAGGAAATCCTGAGATAGAGATAGCAAACCATGGCTGGAATCATGAGGATTTTACTAAATTTAGCAGAGAACAGCAATCCATATTGATGAAAAATACGAATGACAAGGTATCAAGTCTTTTTGGAGTGATTCCTTCTGTCTTTATTCCTCCATTTAATACAATTAATTCTGATACCGTGGCAGCATTTCTTGCAAATAACTTTCAATTCATTTCTGCAAACACAACACAGGATACTCCATCATCTTTCATCAAAAATGCCTTAGTGTATCATCTTCCTGGCACAGCAAAAACTGGAAATCTAAATGACGATAATACATACTGGTATAGTGAAAATTACACACAAACGTTTGTAGAAATCACAGATAGTGTACAAAAATATGGTTATGCAATAATTGTAATGCATCCGCAAGAATATTCAATTAGACAAGCATTGAATTATTCAAATACCGTAGATGCAAATCAAATTCATGAACTTGAATCATTAATTGATGAAGTTAGAAATGATGGCATAAATATTGTAACCATAACCGAAATTCCAAAACATACTAGTAACCAAGTAATGCCTAGTTGGACTAGTAATCTATTTACTTGGTATGATAAAGGAAAATTATCTGAAAATGAGGTGTATGGTGCTATAAAATTCTTGATGGCAAATAAAATAATAAATTTTAATTCTTTAGCTTCTCCTATTGCTTATCCTTTGCACCAAAATATTACCGCGACAGTTTTTTGGGTTGGTGAACCTGCCAGTCAGGATAACCAGTTCATAGATAATCTTTCCAGTATTTGGGATGACAAATGGCTTGCACACTTTGGAGGAATAGATGATCCTAAATCAAGAAATGGGTACTTTCCTGCAAAATTTACTCCATTAGAAAACCCATTTTACTTTGCATTACCATATAACGATTATACCAACGGGACTAGAGTATCAGGTGCTTACAGTGCGGTTTATTGGGCTAATGAAAAAACTTGGCCTGATTCTGAATCAATGCTAAAAAATAAATGGATTATGATCACAAAAGGAGGCAATACTGTATATGCACAATGGGAGGATGCAGGTCCATCTGTATATGATGACGCAAGTTATGTTTTTGGAAATAATTCTCCTAAAAATAATTCTGTCAATCATTCGGGATTAGATCTATCCCCTGCAGTTAGTGATTATATTGGATTATATTCTGACAATAATAATGTCGTTAGCTGGAAATTTGTTGATAGCAGTCAAGTTCCAGATGGACCCTGGAAAAAAATTATTACCACATCCCAAGTATATCAACAGCCTAATTGATATTATATATGATAATATTTCAAATTGTGATGAATAGTGGAAAAGCTACGCAACCCTTTAAATAAATAATCGAGACATTTGCGTAATGAATCAAAGCACAGCAGAGACAAAAAAATCATACATGTACCTGGGCGCAATATCTATAATGTTGCTGTTAAGTGCGGCCATAATTACTCCGTCGTTGAGTGCGTATGCAGAACATGATAACGGAAATCACAAATCTAAAGATGACAAGAGCCATCAAAAGGATAGAAAAGATAAAGGTCATAAAGAACCAAAACGATGTGAACACGAATCTTCTGAAAAGTATAACAAGCACTGTGAGGAATAGAATTTTTTTATTAAATTATAATTATTCTGAAACAGGCTTTTCTAATTCTAGGCATAGTTTTTTATAATTTTCTAATATATTTTTAAAGGTTAGAAATATTGTTTTGCTGTTTTTTTGTGCCAACTCAAAGCGCATTGTCTTTTCAACAAGATAAGATGCCTCCTTGGGGTCTAAACCAGTATCTTCCCAAATTTTATTTGCATCATCCATCAATTTCTGTAATCTTGTCTCCTCTTTGTGTATTTTTTCTTTTAATTCTCTAACTGGACCAGATTCCATTTGTGATTTTCTAAAGTGACATTATGATATAAGAAAACTGATTTTGGAGTTTGTTTTGATGGTCTTGTTTTATCTGAAATATCATCTTCTGACTGTTTCAGAATCAGTGTGTATGATTGTGATCAAAGTATCCGGTGTATCCCATGTTATGAAGCGATGTGAAAACTCTGTCCTCTTCAGACTTTTTTACTTTGTCAACCTGATCTGAATCTGTTCTACTTAACTGACCATAGTTGTTCCATGAATACATGCAATTACTACCTGTACATTTTGAATACATGCTGTTTTTCTTTAGAGATTCAGTCTTTTCTGAGACAACATTTCCATTGTTACCATATATCACAATTGATACGGTTTGTTTGTGATCATCCACGAGCCATTTGATAGAACCGCCATCACTGCCTTTCCAGATCTGGTCTGAATTTGACATGTGGCTAAATATTAACGGCTTTTGATATCCTGCATTTTCTATTGCATAGTCGGCATCATGCAAGTTGGTATATTGATGTACCCATGCAGGCAAGTGATATGATATTACTGTGGCATTTTGTCCAAACTGAATGGCACCCCCAACGTAGACGTTGTTTACTCTGTTATGACCATCCCATGCGGCAACTATCATGCTAGAGTCAGGCATTGCCTTTGTTGCAGTAAAGCTAAATGTTGTGTAGACATATGTATCATCAAGAGTTGTGGTAGCATTAAAGTCCTTGATGTAACCTTTGGGGTCTACAAGTTTTTGTCCCTCATTTTTGTCAATGCTTAAAATCAAATTTGCATTGTATGTTTCTGGATCTTTGCCTCCAAAGTTCATGTATACTGCAACATACTTCCAGTCTGTTGGACCATGACCTAGCTGTTCTTTTATTTTGATTTTTATGGGTTGCCCAATATCTGCAATGGTCTGTGGAATATTTACTTTGAAATTATTAAGATCATAGACTTTGCCGCCAAGTGTAAGACCATCGGGAAATACCATATTTCCAACTCCACCAAATGATGGTTTGATCCTACTAGGTGGGGGGTTATCACCTGAATGACCAAGTGTATTGGCTGTACCAGATGTACCAAGCCCTGAGAATGTTTGGACTCGGAAATTAAATGAATCAGAAACATAGATGTTACCTGACGAGTCTACTGCAACACTAGATGGGGAACTAAATTGATCATTGCCAGAACCTGCAACACCTGTACCAATTGTTGCCTGGTAAGTTCTAGTAGCATCAAATATCTGTACACGCTTATTACCAGTATCCGCAACATAGATGTTACCTGACGAATCCACTGCAACACCGTTTGGAAAATTAAATTGATTGTTGCCAGAACCTGCAACACCTGTACCAATTGTTGCCTGGTAATTTCTAGTAGAATTAAATATCTGGATGCGGTGATTACCAGTATCAGCAACATAGATGTTGCCTGACGAATCCACTGCAATACCTGATGGGGAATTAAATTTATTGTTGGCAGAACCAAAAACTCCTGTTACACCAATTGTTGATGTTGCGATAGTTCCACCAGCAGGAAATATCTGAACACGGTGATTACCAGTATCAGCAACATAGACCTTACCTGACGAATCCACTGCAATGCCTGATGGGAAACTAAATTTATTGTTGGCAGAACCAAAAACTCCTGTTACACCAATTGTTGATGTTGCGATAGTTCCACCAGCAGGAAATATCTGGATGCGCTGATTATCTGTATCAGCAACATAGACCTTACCTGATGAATCCACTGCAACACCATCTGGGAATTTGAGGTGAGAGTTGTCAATACCTGAAACTCCTGTTACACCAATTGTTGCCAGGTACGTCTTAGTAGCATCAAATATCTGGATGCGGTGATTATTTTCATCCGTAACATAGATCTTACCTGCCAAATCCACTGTAATACGATCTAGGACATTAAAATTTTGGTTAGGATCTGGATTGCTTGGACCAAGTGTTGATTGAAATGTTATACCATATGCTTCTTGATAACCAACTGTAGCCAAAATTATAACAGCAAATACTGGCAGAATTAAAATTTTCCCAATGACCAAACCATAACCAACCTGCAACAAATGTATTTTCCTTTATAATTAAGCTTCCGTGATCCTTCCAAAATTGGAAATGTATTTTGGCTAGCCATTTTTTCTCTGAAATTGAATTTATTCAATTACTAAACAAATCACTAGCTAATTATTTTTAACAATTTAGATAACCAAAGGAGATAGCTCTTACCCAATTTAGGCTACAATAAACAACTGTAAGCAGACGTATAAACCGTTTCAGCAAAAATACCAAAAGGAATGGTATGAGACTATTTTGACTTGGCAAAAAGATTTGTTTTGAAAATAAAATGTTTAGGCAATAAAGCCAGTGTTTCCGTATCGCTCTACTACTTGGGCAACATCACCATCTGTAATGTGTGCGGTATTTGCATTTTCTAATCCTTGGGACATGGCAGTACCACTTGAAGGATTGTTATCATCATGTGTTATTCCAAATACATGTCCTAGCTCATGCTCTGTGATGGAAAGTATCTGTCTGTCAGATAATGGCACAAAAGTGGATATACTTGGTCTTAATTTTCCGCTGCTATCAGATACCATCTGTGTTTGCTCTGGGAAATAGTACTGTGATGTAAAGACATAGACCCACGCTCTATCCCAGAAAGGATAGGTTAGGCCAAGTGCTTTTGATTCAGTAACCTTGTGATTCCACCAAGCATTTTCTGCACTATCAAACTTGTCAGTATTAGGGTAAGGAGAATAAATTATCTCTGCAGTGCATTGTGTTTTGTCCTGCTCGTTTAATCCTATTTTGATATTCCATGCGTTATAGTTTTTGGTGTAATCTCTAAGATGATTCTGCCAGTCACTAATTGCAGTTTGTGCTATTTTTAAATCTCTTGGAGTACTTGAATATACACAAAGATACGGATCTGACTTGTACTTGTGGTCAAGGTAGGTTGGTTTTTGTATATCCACACTAACTATATCCGCATATGAATGTGGAATGATAGAGAAGACAAACATTGCTGCAAACGCTATTGCTACTACATATCTAATGTTTCTCATCTTGTCTCTTAAATGATGAAATAAGAATTGGGATAATAAGACGGGGTGTGTCTTAAAAAAATACAAACGCCAACTTCCATGCCTGTGATTTAGTTGTAAAAATTTAGATGATACATTGTAATCAATTGCTGATTTCATAGTTACAATTACAAGTTGTATATTAAAGGAACCGTGCACTAGACATGTGCATCAGTTTTTAGCATCACAAATACTCTCTACCAATGAGTACTAGTCATACCAAGTTGAAAACTAGTTACACATTTTTTGACTTTAAGAATTGATTGTAGTACTGTAATCTAAAAAGGCTTGAGGTTTGGTATCATCTTTTGTCTTATAGCAATGTACACTGCTGATACGGCAACAAAAATAATTACCAAGCTAAAGGAAAATGGAAATTCTGGAATTGATGGTGCAGTTATTGTGATTGGTACTAGTTGAGATATTGGACTAGGGGTAATTGGATCACTTGAAGCGAAAAGGAATTGTGGACCTGGTGCTATTGACGTTGGTACTTGAAATGATATATTAAAACTCCCAGAGCTATCTACAAGTACCGAATCAGCATTTACACCATCAAGAAATATGTAAATAGTACTTCCTGGTGCAAATCCAGTACCTGAAACAGGTAATATGCCACCAAGTGGCACACTAAGCGATGATGGCACTATTGATGCAGCATAAACTTCTGGAACTGAAAATGACATGGCTACAACTAGAGCAGCAAATATGGGAATAGCGAGTATTTTTTTCATCATACCAAACCTTCACTTCTATCTGACTTTATTCTATAAAAATACTATCTCCCAGATCTGGAAATGATTCTACAATAGATTCTTTGAAAATAGTTCCGTTAATCTTTGGGATTAAATGTATCACAGGCAGTTAGGTGCATAGCCATGGAATCTTTTGTGGTTTTTTTACCATTTCACAAACGTTTTCAAACGGTAATTATCTCACAAACATATGGTTGATTCTGATCATATCGCAAAAGAGGCAGAAAACACCCAAGTCAACTTGCTTGTAGGTGGGAAAGCAAAGAGAATGAACAAGGCAATTAAATGCTTACTTGAAATAAATGGCACCACATTAATTGAGCGAACAATAAAGCAGTACGCAGATTGCGGGTTTAAAAAATTCAATATTCTTGCTGGCTTTGGAAATGAGGAGGTAAAAAATCACCTTTCCAAATCAAACCATACAAAAATTGATCTGACATTTTCTTTGGATGACCCTGCATGGAAGGCAGGCGGCAAAGGAAAGGCGCTCAAACAAGCTCTAAAAAATAATGTCATAAATAGAAAAAAAAGAAGTATTGTGGCATTTCCTGACGACATATTTATTGATGACACCTTACCGCTAAAGCTCTTAACTGCTCATGTAAACAAAAAATCTCTAGTTACCATACTCACCACTACTGGCACTGATTATCCTTATGGCGAGGTAAAGCTTGACTCAAAGGGCAAGGTGAAAGGCTTTGTGGAAAAGCCATTTGTATCAAAAATAACATCAACTGGCGTTTATGTCATGGAGCCTGCCGTTTATTCTGAAATAAATGATCTTGTTTTACTGCAAAGCAAGACTCCGCAAGAGTTTGAAAAAGTCGTACTAGAAAAACTGGCAAGTGAGGGCAAAGTTGCCAACCATACCATACCATATCACACCTGGATTCCTGTTAATACAAGAAAAGAGTTTGAGACTGCCAAGTCAAGATTAGAGAAAAATTAATTACTAGTTTTTGAATTTTTTTATTACAAATAAAATAAATGGAAATAAATGGTAAGAAATAATTTTCTTAAATTTCTAGTAATACTGGAGTAATACCTGGAGTAACACTTGTGTAATACTGGAGTAATACTGGAATCATACCAAAGTAATACCAAAGTAATACCAAAGTAATACCAAAGTAATACCAAAGTAATACCACGAATTTTTGAAGTTTTTAGTAATACCCATTTTTAAATTATATAAACAACCTCAAAGTCAGCTCTATTATGAGTCTAATACAAAGGCCAAAAGGACGACCTACAAAGATAGGACAATTAGAGATTCAAAAAGAACTCAGAGAATATTATGAACGGGGAGTAAGTGCTTCCTTTACATCAAGTAAAACTGGAATTAACATAAAGACCGTATGTGATTATTTTAATAAATGGACAAACGAAATAAAACAAATTGAAGAGCAGGATTTTCTTACAAGGCAAAAAAATGAACGTGACCGAACTCTCATATCACTAGATTACCACATTGATGAACTTTACAAGATATTTGATGATATCAATGATGAAATTACTAAGAACAAGAAGAGTGGCAAAGGCATACCGAGATATTTGTTCTCAATTAAACTTGAGATAATAAAGAGCATCTCCAGTCTGACTGAAAAGAAGGGCTCGTTTTCAATGCAACCAATAATGGATGAGTTCCTAGAGAAGAAAATAGAGGAAATTATGAAAAAACATGCGCAGGCTAGAAAATACAATTAGATTTGGACTAGCCGTTCTTGAGAAGGAAATCGTAAGGAAAGTAGGGGCTACGATAAGAGACAGCAGATTATGGAGAGGCAAAAAACTTGTTCCAATTATCAAATGGGAATCAATGAAAAAGAAAAAGGGTGCTCAATACGAGATGCTAGAACACATTCCAGAAGGTTTTGTGGACCATCTTTTCCATCCTGCACATGATGAAGAATTGCAAAAGAAAAGAAATGAATGGTACAAGGATTATGTTGATTTCCTAGAAGAAAAAAAGTTTCCAGATTATGGCAGGTCAAAATGCTGGGGCTGCATCCTGAATCCTGATTACCGTTTTGGAAACCATAGTCTAAGAGAAATACTACTAAAAGGAGTCAAAGACAACAAAAACCCAGTAAAATCTCCTTGTCAGGTAGTTAACATATTTCAATGTCCATACGAGCAGGGTGAAAAGTCTTCTCTTCTTTTTGCTTTAAACGATATATGGAAAATTATTGAGGATGCATTAAAAAATGCGTATACAAAATATCCTATAGAAGATGATTTGATAGATTTGAGAAATAAAATCAAAATAAGAAACATCAATGACATCTTTAACGCACTTACAAACCGTGACTCTCTTGAGGCAATTCTTGAGCAATATGCCAATCATCTTAAGAAAAATATCAGGGATACCAAAAAAAGGACGCCCTGCAAAGATACAGATGACCTTGAATATCGACTCAAGTCTCTAGAGGAGATGAAAAAACCAATACTAGACTATATTATGAGTTTGAAGAAAAAAATAAAACTAGAAGAGATACGCGACTTTGAAGGAAGAAATTTGGAAGAAGAAAAGCAATATTTTAAGGAACTCGAAGAACAAAACCTAAGCAGAACTGGAACTGCATGAACTCTATGAAAAGAGAGAATGTCAATACAAGGAACTAATTTTCTAAATCTTATTTGTGGTTTTTTAGACAATCAGGGACAGATGCGTTTTTTCTCATATGCCTAGATTCCTTTCCATTCATCATCATATTTTGTTTGAGTTGATTTATCAACTGTTTCAGTTCTTTGGTCATGATTAATTTCTGTTTTATCTTTAACTTGCGGTACTTTTTGCTTTCTTAATCCAATCCATTCAATTACGATAATTATAATTATACCTGGGACTAGGACGCCTATTGCCACTAGGATTCCTTGATGGAGGTTATTGTTTAATGGAAGAATTTCTTTTGCAAACGAGGTAAAATTTTGTGCTTCTACGTTAGCAGGAATCAGTATGAAAAGTATTGCACAAATTACAAATACAGAATTACTAGAGTTCACATTGAAAAAAGGTAATTTCAATTGAAAAGGTTTTCCTCCAAATCTATCCTACTGTAGATTCTTACAAGTAGATATATGTGAATGATAAAAAATTAGTTACATCTTTACATTACAAGCCAGATGCAAATTGACAATGCCACGAGATTGCCATCTACTCTTTTTCATTCTATCAGTAGTTCCATGGTAAAAGATAGATAATAGAAATGATTTGGAAAACTGTGGATAAACCTCTCTACTTTATACTGCCAGTGATTTTACTACTTGGAATCTGTGCTATTCATACCTCTAATGAAGTGACTAATTACTTTCTACCATACAATATTAAAAATTCCAGTAATGTCTTGACCATTAGTGTCTCTAACTCTACTTACATGCAAGGGCAAATAATTTATTTTATTGGCAAGGTGAATAATTGGAACGGGGGTGCCAGAGTACACGTTGGACTAAGTGATCCAGCTAAGAAAATAGTTGCCGACTTTAATACTCTGGTGGATAACCATGGAATCTTTAGCGGGTCTTTTGCTATTCCAGAAATATTTTCAAACGGTAATTACCTGTTAAGTGCATACTATTATAGTGATCCGGAAAAAAAGGAAGTTTCACTTGTAATACCTGTAAACAATGGTTTGTCAGAAGCTTATGTCAATATTCCATACGGGGCAAGCAACGAGGGAAACAAACTAAATTTTGATCCCCCAGTAATTAATACTACATCAGGATTCAAGATTGTTTGGACTAATAACGATGACACCATACATACGATATTTAGTGGAAAACCAGACGCATATGGCAACATCTCTCCAGATAATTTATTTGTCGGCGGTTATGTCAAACCTACGGAAAAATTTGAAATTTCTTTGAACCCAGGTACATACCAGTACTATTGTAAATTACACCCATGGCTAATTGGATTCATAAATGTAAGTGGGAACCCTGTCAGTAATAATAAAACTCCTACTGCTGTAACCGTTCCATCTTTTCCGGTATCATATTCCACACTAATGTCAGTATGGAACGATAGAAAAGATTTACAAAAAGCGTTTCCCGAAGTTGCACAAGGTAATCTAGATAATCTGGAGACATGGGCTACAAATGCAGGATGGAATGAAGACAAACGTCTAGCTGCACTAATTCCTCCTGGTAAAGTTCCATCATACTTGCAGACACCTCTTCCTGCATCACACAACATAGCATCCAATAATTCATGTCAGTTGCCACCAACTACTGGTGACTGGATAATTGGAACAAGCTGTACCCTTAAGACCAGTACCATAATATCAGCAAATGTTACAGTGCAATCAGGTGTCACACTTGCAATAAACTCAGGTCAGACACTTACAATCAATCCAGGTGTCTACCTGCGTGACGGCGGCATCATCTCAAACTCCGGTACCATCTCAAACTCTGGCTACATCGCCATCGGTTTTGGTCAAAGCATAGACAACTTGGGAGGCATCATAAATAACAACCATGATGGTACTATCAATAACATCGGCACCACCATAACAAACTCTGGCACCATAACAAACTCTGGCACCATCTTGAGCAACTCTGGCAATGTCACCAACTCTGGCACCATCTCAGGTACAAGTACATTTACCTCTGATCTTAAATCAATTACAAACACTGGAAAAATAACAGACCCTGTAACAATTCCAAATACCATACTCTCATCAAACTATACAGTTTCCTTCCCAGTAATCATACCATCAGGTATCACCCTTACAATCAATCCAGATCAGAGAATTATAATCGGTTCAAGTGTTTCTAACTATGGCACCATCTCAAACTCTGGCTACATCGCTATCGGGTTTGGTCAAAGCATCAACAACTCAGGAGGTATCATCAATAACAACTCCGGCGGCACTATCAATAACATAAGCACCACCATCACCAACTCTGGCACCATAACAAACTCTGGCACCATCTTAAGCAATCCTGGTAATATCACCAACTCCGGAACCATCTCAGGTACAGGCACATTCACCTATTCTCTTGCCTCAATTACAAACACTGGAACAATCACATATCTTGTAACAAATCCAAATGCTGTAACAATTCCAAATTCTACATTATTATCAATCTGGTTGGAAAGAAGTGATCTACAAAAAGCGTTTCCCGAAGTTGCACAAAACAATCTAACTAATCTTAAGACATGGGCTAAAACTACAGGATGGAAAGAAGACAAACGTCTATCTGCACTAATTCCACCAGGAAAAGTTCCTTCGTATTCACAATCTCTAGTTATTAATACTGATAAGATGATCCCAGTGATTATCGCCATAATTGCAGGCGTAATTACAATTGCCGGTGTACTTTACTATAAATTCTATATTCGTGATAAAAAAAATATTACACAAAAACATTAGGTTGTTCATATACAAGCATTAAATCTGGATGATGTTTAAGAGTTCAATTTTACCTATGTTTGTTATTACTGATACAGTTATCTCATATTATAATGATAAACTGAAATTATGATCTTTGCAAGTTACTGATAACTCAATTTTTAACTTTTTATAATTTCAACATTAAAATTTTTTTAATACATATATTTCCACTTTTGGAAGTACAACCATATTCTAGGTCTAGCAGCTAAAATAACGAGGTATAAGGTTATAAGAAAAAGTATCATTCTTTCAGCATTTGCAATACTGATTACGGTTTTATTGTTTGTACCTTATGACACACAGGCTGTTACAACTAATTTGAATGGTACCCAGTCTGTTACAACTATTTGAATGGTCGTAATCATCATAGAGCTACAATTGTAGAAATTCACGAGTATACCCACCTTTCAAAAAAGGTTCATCCAAAAATTATGGACGAACTTAATAGAACAGCTATTCTTGCAGGTGCAAAGACTTCTAGTCAGATCTCACAAATTAAAATTCCAGTCTATATAAAATTGTACCCAAACCAAACCCCATCATTCCCACAAGGCATCAAGATAACTGGTAAAGATAGAAATACATTGGTGGCAGTTCTTACTCGGGATCAAATAGATTAAATTGCAAAGTTAGATACAGTCAAGAGTGTAACCTTATCACTCCATGGAGTTCCTGCTGGCGTCATCAACAATCACTGCACTACCACGATTACTGGCAATCCCATAAATAATATTGGTAGTGGAAAAGTATACAATCCATGTCCATAAGTACGAATTAGTACACAATTTTCTATCGAACAAAATTTTCGTTATGATTAGAGTTTGATTTGTTGGAGGATCTTCAATACAACAGCATAGATCTCAGTTAAGAGTGAGGTTTTGAGCGTGTTTTGAATTGGAGATTAGTTTTATTGAAAGCATCCAGAATAAGAAAATCACCCCCATGAAGAATACAAAGCCTAGGTATTCATGACTGGTTTCCAGCACATTATTTCCAAATGCATAAGCTACATAGGATAATAGTACAAATCTAAAAAGGTTAGCAAATAAGATGCTTGTAATTCCAATTAAGAGGAGCCCTGCCATCTTTTTGCGTGAGACTTTTCTGCTAAAATCAATTAGCATCATACTAAATACTGCAAAAAATATTGCCAAAGATGACAAGCCCGCACATCCGGCACTGATATCTATTGCTTGAGTTTTTGAATCAGAAGGAAAAATTATGTAATTGGCATTTTGTATGGCATGTATGCCAAAGGCGTTTAATACATGTGCAGTGAGTTTTGCTTCTATGCGAAGAATTGTGTTTACGTAAGGTGATTGATTTAAGGATTTATACAAAGAAGTCTCCCAACCTTCAGCAGAAAAGATCCAGAGGATCAATCCTATGACAACCATGAATGTCAGCAGCTGTCTGTATTGTTTAAGAAATTTGAATTTAGATTGTATTAGATAAATCCCAGCAGCAAAAAATGCCATGCTGATTATAAGAAGAAAATAAATTTGGGTTGAGTGATATGTGATATCAAGAATAATGCACACCGCAAGTAACACCAGTCCAATTACAAATTTATGATTTTCAGAAATTTTCATCTTATGTGTCACAATGAATAGAATCTTGTTAGCATAGAATCCATATCAACCAATTCCTCAAATGCCATCATTCTTCTAAATTGAATATTCAAAGTTAAAAAGATGATCATAATTTTGATTTTAATTTGCTATGTGCTCTATTGCATTAGAGGTATGCCTAGAAAACACACAAGTCAGCATTAATTTTTTTTATTTCCATTTTTGGAAAACTGTTGATATTTATAGATCAATTAAGCATTATGATGTACGGATAAAATAAGAACAATTTTTCCTCTCATAATTTTTGCCGCATTGATTACTGTTTTTGCCTTTTTACCCAAGGAAGCGCATGCAACTACCACTATTGATTTGAAGGATCGTGCTTTTTTGGATGAGTATGATCATCGATTTCAGAGCCATATCAATTATGCTCTAGTGAAATGTATCGCGATCCTCTAGAGAATTATGCCCCTCAGACTAACTTCTTTTGAAAGTTCATGTATTTTTTGTAGATGCTTGTACCATTCTACGGTAATAGTTTTCTTTGAATCTGTCAATTCACCACTCTCTAGCGCATGATAAATTTCTACAGAACCGTCCATGACAGTATATTTCGGTTCAAATCCTAAAGTTTCTCTTATTTTCTTAAAGGATGCCTGGTATGATCTGTGATCATGAGTATCTTTGGCCTCAATTTCGTATTTTTTACCAATTGCATCACCTACTTCTTTTGCAAGATTGTCCATTCTATAGTTTTGACTATCTGAACCCACATTGAAAATTTGTCTTCCTATCTTCTCTTTTTGTGCTTTGATTACTAAACTGTATGCGCGCGCGGCATCTCTAATATGTAGAAACGGTCTTGTGTTATTTTTTCCCCGCACTATTATTTTACCGGTTTTGTACAATTCAAGTGCCATACTGTTTACTGCAAGATCAAATCTCATTCTAGGGGACAATCCATAGATGCTTGAAAATCTAAGTGCGGTCACAGTAAAGTTATCGTCATTTAAAGAAAGGTTATCTATTTCAGCCAGACTGTTTGCTTTAGAGTATGCTGTAAGCG
>Ga0207121_1023_pt1 | contig 37415 bp, 52 predicted proteins | sample Alteio_BWMinHeat_41_FD_153513 | JGI IMG/M metagenome (GOLD analysis project Ga0207121, IMG submission 153513) | Enriched cells from forest soil in Barre Woods Harvard Forest LTER site, Petersham, Massachusetts, United States -... | ecosystem: Environmental > Terrestrial > Soil > Temperate forest >... | reverse complement strand
TCGGACTATCGCCTCCCAAGGATTGAGCGCGAGCGCGTGGGAGCGTTACGGTAAAGGGCAACTCAAAGACTACCGGGTTGAGGTGGTGGGACATAAAGGTTTGATGAATGACATTGCGGCCGCTATCGGGCTCGCTCAGCTCAAGCGGTGGCCTGAAATGGAAGAACGCCGCGCGGATATTTGGCAACTCTACCAGGAAGCCTTCGGCTGGAAAGAGCATGGGCATAGCCGCCATATCTACGCCGTCCAAACCAAATGCAGAGATATTTACCGGAAGCGCTTGGAAGAGGAGGGGATCGGGACCGGGATTCACTACAAGGCACTCCACTTGGAGCCAGCCTATCGGTTCTTGGGTTTTGATCGCGGGATGCTTCCCAACGCGGAGAAATTCGGAGAGGAAACCTTGAGCCTTCCGCTCAGCTCGACAATGAATTCAACGGACGCTGAGCGAGTTATTGATACCTTCGAAAAAATAAAAGGGGAAATGGAATGACCACACTTGAAGTCCTAATGCCGGAAAAGAACGGAGCCAAGTTTCTTGAAGATCCGTTGGTTTCCATGATCGTTCCCATCTACGACATTCCGGAAATGACGCTGAAAAAGTGCCTCATGTCCCTTGAGGAGCAGGACTACAAGAATTTGGAGGTCATTTGCGTTCTAGACGGTCCCAATCGCGCCTTGGAAGGCGTGGCTCTTAGCTTTCAGAAACGTTCGGACAAATTCACCTTGCTTGAGATCGAGCATGGGGGGGCGTGTGCCGCCAGAAACGCGGGATTTAAAGTCTCCAAGGGCCAGATCGTGTCTTTTTTCAATTCCGACTACATGGCAAAGCCGGGAATGGTGCGCTTGTGGGTGGATGCGCTCCAATCCAATCCGGACTGCGGTTTTGTCTACGGCGGCTATGAATACGGATCGTCTCGCCGTTGGGCCTACCCTTCCAAGCCTTTTGATGCTTGGCAGTTACAGATCGCCAATTATATTGACTGCGGGTTCCCTCTATGGAGGAAATATGTCGTCGATTGGGACGTTGAGTGTCGAAGTCTACAAGATTGGGATTTTTGGCTCCGCGTCGTCAAAACGCATAACGTCAAAGGCTTCTATCTGGGTCGGGATTACTCCTTCATCGCGGAACCGCCTCGGCCCAAGGGTCTCTCGGATGACTCGTCAAATAACTGGATTGACCGCGTTAATTACATCAAGGGAAAGAACGGAATTCCTACACGGGACATTCTGGTTACGTCTCTGGGGGCCGCCAATCACGCAGTTGAAATCGCGAAGCTCATCGGAGCGGATTTTAGAGATGACACGTTTGACAAGCCTTCGGATTACAAAGCCCTTTACATGATCGGGTTTTATATGAAGCCGACAGATGGCGGACTAAACGAACATGCCCGGAGGCTCGCTCTCTTCAAAGAGAAATACCCCAAGGCAAAACGGGTCATTCACTTCGTTGGCGCCGACATCTATTGGCTCCGTAAGTTCCCCTATGACAGCTTAAAGTACCTCGCGGGCGCGCTGAAATTATCCACGGATCACATTCTTTCGGAGAACCAAGCGGCTCACGATGAGCTTTTAGACATGGGAATCCCGTCAGATATTGTCCCTATTCCGTCTTACAGCGAATGGGAGGTGAAACCGCTTCCCGAGACGTTCAAGGTGGCTTTGTACCTTGTTCCTTCGGGTTACGGTTCCGGTGAGTCTGATTTCGACAAATATTCCTACGACATGACGCTTTCAATTGTCAGAGGGATGCCGGACGTTCAGTTTACGTCCTATGGAAAGGGTGGGAAGGACGTTAAATATCCAAACCTGAAAGACTACGGTCTGATTCCTCGTGATAAGTGGCCCGATTACGTTTATGCGAATTCGTGTCTTTTGAGGTTGTGCCGCCACGACACTTTACCGATGGCTTCCTGCGAGTTTCTGATGGCGGGTCGCAATGTTGTGACCAACATTCCCATGGAATTCGCGCAAACGATTCACACCAATGGCCGAACGGAGCTTAACGAATGGGACCGTTATTCCGAGGGTCTTAACCTCTACAACTGGCCCGATACCAAAAAGAAAATCATTCAAACCATTAGGCAAATGCGAAAGATCGGGAACCCTATCGCTTCTTCGGCCTCTGGTTTCTGGACGGAAAAACTAAAGAAACAGGATTACATTTCTAAGATTCGGGAGCTATGCGATGCCAAAAGTTAGTTTTGTGATGCCCACGCGAAACCGTTTGGAATGGATCGGGGAATCCATCAGCTCGAACCTCGCTCAAACGGTGGAGGATATCGAGCTTGTGATTGTGAACGACGCTTCCGACGATGGAACGAAAGAGTTTTTGGATGAATGGGCCGCTAAGTTTTCTCGCGTGAAGATCATTCATAACGAGCAGAGAATGGGAGGCGGCCGCTCTCGGAATATCGGGATGCAAGCGGCTTCCTCGGACATTATCGCCACTTGCGACGACGACGATCTTTCCTGCGATACTCGGGCCGAGCTGATTATTAAACACTTCGACTTGAACCCAAAATCAGAGCTGGTGACGTTCCCCTATGTCTCCATCGGCTACTGCAACGAAAAGCTGGAAGAGTTCGACGGGGAGCCGTTCGACCACGAGGGATTCCTGAACGGAGGAAACACTTATTTTTCAAACCCTTCCTCGGCGGTCCGGAAATCATCCGCTCTTGAACTTGGCGGTTACGAACCTGAAACCGACGACGAAACCGACGATATTCAGTTCTTGAGGAAATGGGTAAAGGCGGGGAAGAAAGTAGATTTCCAACCCGGCTATTTCGTTAATTTCCATCGGGTTTTGCCTAACTCCATGATGGTTAAGCACCGTGGTTGGGACCCCAATTGGCTTAAACCGAAATGAACATCATAGACGCCGAAACAACAAAAGAACAGATAACGAAGGAATACGAGTCCTATCCGTCTACCATGTCGGATTTACAGGACAAACCGTATTACCAGTCTCGCTTAGCTCCCATTTTCTACGAGATCCGGCCCGGATCAAAAGTGTTGGACGTTGGATGCAATGACGGTGTTTTCGGAGCCGTGTTAAAGGATCGTCTTAAGTGTGACGTGACGGGCGTCGATCTTTCGGATGTGGCCTTGGAGCTAGCGAAGAAGAGGGGGCTGAATGTTCTTAAGGCTGATGCTGAAAATCTTCCTTTTGAAGACCATTCTTTTGACGTTGTTTGTTGCATGGAAGTTCTTTCGCATCTCTTCGATCCAGAGAAAGCCTTGAAGGAAATGCGGCGAGTCCTAAAGAAAAACGGAATTCTCTTGGGATCGTGCCCCCACAAGACTTTGGAAACCTACGCCTGGGAAGACAAGCGGATGCACCGCCGTTACTTTGATGTGAACGAGCTGCATGAACTTTTGGGCAAGCACTTTGAAAAGAGCTGGATCAGGACGCTAACCGGAGGCCAGTTCGCTCTTTCCCTGGCCCAAAGTTTCTTGGCCGATGAGCCTGCGGAGATGCTCTTTAAGAGCGGCGCTGATTCCACGATGGATTGGGACCAGGCGTTAAAAGACCGGTCTATTCTTCGCTGCTGGTTCGGCGCAAGTCAAACGCCGGGGACTGTTTACTACCGAATGAGCGGGTTTGCCGACAAGATGCAGGAAATGGGCGCTCAGGTTCACTACAACCCTTACGATGAAAACAGCTTTAACTCGCCGGGCGATTGGTGCCAAAAGATCGCCTATCTGAAATCGGAAAACCGGGTGATCAATGCTCACATTGTCCACGAGCTGGAGGCTCTTTTGAAAGCCGCTGATATGTCGGTGTTTCAGATCATGCCGACGCGGGACATGGTTTTGGTTCTGACCACGGCAAGAAAGGGCGTCATCAAAAAGCCCATGTGGGTCGAAATAGACGACTGGATTTTTGACGTTCCGAGCTACAACTTGGCGTCTACGCCTTACCATCCCAATTCCGAAATGGAGTCGGTGGCTTACGACCAAATAAAGCTCTCTGACGGAATCATCGTATCGACTGAATACCTAAAAGAGAAGTTTTCGCAGATATTCCCAGAGAAGCGGATTTACGTGGTTCGAAACTGCATTGATTTCAAAAAGTGGGACGCCGTAGAGCGTCCACACGCTTTGCATGAAGCCAACCCCGAGCTGGTTCGCATTGGATACACAGGTTGCGGGAATCATTCGGGAGACTTGGAATTGATTAAAGAGCCGATCCGGGCACTTTTGGAGGAATTCGAGAATCTGGAATTCGTCTGCTTGGAATTCGAGTCCTTGAAGGGCATTAAAAATCCAAGGTTCAAGCCGGTAGACAAATGGGTTGGCATTTCGGCCTTTCCGCAGATCGCGGCTTCGTGGGAAATGGATATCGGAATAGCGCCTTTGCGGGACCACGAACTGAACCGCGCGAAATCAAACCTTCGCTGGCTGGAATACTCGGCTTTAAAAGTCCCCACGATTGCTTCACGGGTCTATCCTTTTGAGAAGTCGATCAGTCATAAAACGAATGGAATCTTAGTCGGGAACAGCAAGAGAGAATGGTACGACGCAATGAAAGCGTTGATCGTCGAAAAAGGGGAACGTGCCCGCTTAGGCGCAAACGCCTACGCGAAAATCAAAAAGGATTACAACATGGATGAGGTTGCTAAGTCCTATTTGTCGATCCTAAAGCAGATAAAGAGCGAGTTCCTCAAAAATGAATCTAAGCGGCCTTCAGGCGGAATGCGGACGCCTTCTATCCGATCCTAACAACCAGCGTTGGTCTTTAGCCACGCTGACGACTCGAATCAACCTGGCGCAAACAGAAATTCAGGGCTACACCTCGGCGGTCAAAACCTCCGAGACATTGACCCCCGTCGCCAATCAAAGGACTCTAGGTTTGAACGCCAATACCATGGGTATCGTCAGGGCCACAAAAACCTTGAGCGACGGGACCACGATCAAGCCGTTCAATGGGATTACCCGCGAGGAGTTGGAGTTCATCGACCCCAATTGGCAGCAATGGACGGCAGGAGAGCCTATGTATTGGTTCTATGACGCCACCAACCAACAGGTGAATCTAGCTCCGGCCCCCGACTCCAATAATGCCATTGCCAATGGAATGACGTTCTGGGAATCACGCCAGCCCGCGGCTTTGGTCAATACAACGGATCTCCCGTTCGATTCCAATAACCAGATGGTTCCTTACCACTACACCATTGTTCATTGGGTGGTAGCGCATTGCTTTATGGATGACGGCACGCCGGAGGCTTTGCAGAAAGCCAATTACCACTACTCCGGAAAAATGCTAGCGCCGGGGAAATATGAACTTCAGCTGGGCCGCATCATGGCTGAATTCGACGTTCCGGAAGCCGTTCCGGAGCATATTCTTTGGCAGCAACAGGGCGGCAGGGTCGGGGTGTGGAATATCCCTTCGAAATCGGTTCCTCTCCTATGGCCCTAAAAAGGTTCCTCATCGGACTGGCTTTAGGCTTGGGGATCGCCTCCGCTTGTTTTGGCGGAGAAGATTTCCAACCTACTCCCATCGGTCCTTTTGGCGGCATCAATAACAGGGACAGCTCTTACACGATCGGAGCCAATCAAGCCCAAGACGCTTTAAATGTGGATCTTACGCCTGGGGGAAAGTCGGTCAAGAAACGCCACGGTTACGGTCAGGCGTGGGCAGCGACCATAACAACGTCGGCTGTCCACGGAACGTATATTTTCTTCAATTCATCCGGGAATGATGTCGTTTTATTCTTTAACGACGTTTATGGCTTTAGCTCGGTTTCGGGCGGTGCGCTCACCACTCTTTTCACAAACGGAGCCTCTGGGGCCACTTGGCAATGCACAGACGCCATTGGAAAGGCGTATTGCGTCAATTCTTCAAGAACGAAGCTCATCAATACCGACGGCACCACCGTTACTACCATGTCGGGGTTTACGTCTACCGGAACCATGGTGGCGGCCACTCCGGGGCGATTGGCAATGGCCGGCTTCTCGGACGCCCCTTCCCGAATCGACTTTTCTACCGACGGCGACTTTACGACCTGGGGAACGGGGGCGGTAGGCAGTTCCCCGGTCCAGATTACCGTCAATTCTCCCGGGGCCAAGATCACCCACATCGTTTACGCCTTCAATCGGTTGATGTGGTTCAAAGATACCTCCTTTGGGTACATCTTAATTGGAAACCAGCCTTCCCAGACAGATTGGGTTGTTAAGACGGTAGCCTACGATGTGGGGACCAATGACAACAGCTCGGTCTACCGCGAGGGAATTCTGTATTTCCGAGGGAAAGATTCCCACATCTATGCTTTCGACGGCTCGAATTATTACCGGCAGGATCGGGAGATTACGGGGACAATCAATCAGACGCAGACAAAGGCGAGTAATTCCTGGACTCAGAACACGACAGCTAATTTTAATACGGGCCTCATAGATGTCGATATTGACTCAACGACTTTGACGAATACGCTGAAAGCTAAAACGACCTTTTGGTCCTACACGAACTGGACTGGCGCAAGTCTTACCGACACTTACAATTTTGCTGATACCACAGGAAGTCCCGGAAATATTCAGTCCACTTTCCCTGATAATTTCGCCGCTTTTCGAGATGGAACGGGGGGAACAAAAAACGTTTGGACAAAAGTTGTTGCCGCAAATGGAAGCGTTTCTGTTTCTGGAAATGCTCTTACAATTTCCGACAAAAGCGGCGGTAGTTCTATCGCTTACGTAAATAATCCGATGTGCAATGCAACGGCGGGAACGACTTTTTACGCTCATATTAATTCAGTGGTGGGATGCGGTTCTGGGAATTTGGAAGATTTTGCCCTTATTCTCAACACAGCGAATACATCAACTCCAGCTTCTGGCACCTATTGGCGCGTTGGGTTTGGAGTTAATTCCAGCAATCAACTTACGAGCCCGACAAACAATAATGCAAATAGCACGGGAGATACCGTCTCCTTTTCAATGAGCGCTCAAAGCACTCCTGTTGATATTTATTTTTGGCTAAATTCCAGTCAGTGGCAAGTTAAAGTCGGCGCTCAGACTTTTACTGGAACTCACACCTGGGCAAAGAATAATGCCCGTTTATACCTCGTGAATGGGGCCAGTACCGGAGTCTCTTGCCGTTCATCGGGTAACACTTATTCTGAGACTTACGGAACGGTTGGCGTCGCCACCCAAACATTTTCTCTCACCTCGACAACTCTAGATACCGGAATTTCCACCCCCACATGGAGTACGTTTCACGACAGTCTAACGGGGAACGGTTCTGATACTTATACAACTCAGGTAAGTGCTGACAATAGCTCGTTTGATGCTGGTGTTGCTGTCACATCTGGATCAGTGATTACGTCAGCGGCCAAGCGATACATAAAAGTCAACACGACGATGACGCAGGACACTGCCAGCGGGAAGGTCCTGGCACTTTCCTATTTTGATCTCAATGCAGGATCTTCAGGAACCTACCGTTCAGCCGTTCACAATGCACCGAACTGGAATAGTTGGGACAGTTTTGCCGCCACCTTCCAGAATAACGGCGGTTCAAATTCCTTTTTTATTCGAGGCCAAGCCGGTACTTTTAATGCAGGCGACACAACGCCGTCATGGGTAGCTATTTCTAATGGCCAAGTCCCTACTTTAGCATCGGGAATTTATTTCCAAATCCGTGATGACATCGTTTCAGCTTCCAGCTCTCAAACTCCTCAGTTATCAGCATTCACTCAAAACTGGTTCGAGGGGACCGCCGCCGACAAAGCCTACGCCACCTACTTTGAGGACAAAATCTTGTGGTCGATTACTTTCGGCTCAGGCCAGACCACGAACAACCGGATTCTCGTCTACGACATGCTCAGTCAAGCATGGCTCCTCTACGACTGGCCTGTTAACGGGTTCTACGTTCGGGCGAATAAGCTCTATTTCGGAAGTTCGAATGGCGGCTACGTCTACAAATACGGGGATATTGAGGACGACAACGGGGCCGCGATCAACGCTTACTGGAAATCGAAGGACTTTTTCATCGGAACGCCTTTCACGATGGGCGAGTTGTCGAATATCTCCGTGGCCTATAAGAGCGTGTCGAATTCCACAATGACGGTGACTTACGTCACTAACGGCCAGACGTCAAACTCCTACAGCATTGCGGAATACAACGCTAACGGCGGGTTTGCCTTTAATAACCGGAATCTAAGCCCCGGACTCGTGAACCAATACAACGTTCAGGTCGGAAACAACGCCGCCGATCAGCCCTTTGAGGTTTTTGGAATCCAGGTGGGCTTGAGGCCGAAGAGCTGGATACCGACGATCCCATGAAGAAACTACTTTTTCTTTTATTCCTGATTCCTGGATTGGCGAAGGCCAATGGGCCTCTCTATAAGCAGAAAGATGTTGTCACCCAAATGGAATTCGACAACGTTTATCAGGATATCCGGGCGGGTGCCAGGGCCGATATTCTTACCACCAACACATCAGGATACGTTTTCACGGGCCAGGGAAACGGAATCAACCCTATTTGGCAGGCGCGTATTTTCCGTGATTTGTTTTTAGGTAGCGCGCAAACAGCCAATGCCACGACGACGAGCGGTTCCTATATTGCTCCCACAAACGCCACGTCTTTGACCTTCACGCCGACGCATACCAGCACCTATTCTGTGAGCGGTGTATTTGCGATTAGCAATAACACTGCGGGTGCCCGAATCTGGATCGTCATTAAGTTGACCTCCGGGTCCGGATCGACGACAAAAATTGAGCAGGAAGCCGTCGTTGATGTTCCCGCTAATTCCGCTAACTTCGTTGAGACTGTCTCTGTGTATTCCATTTATGTCTTGACCGCTGGAACCTCCTACACCTTCCAAAACGAGATCAAAGTCAATGCAGGAACGATGACGGTTCTAAATAACGTGACCAGCGGATCGTTTCTCATTGCCCAGGAGATTGCAAATTAATGGAAGGCTACATCGAAGTCATCATCGACGGCGACATTGTTTTGCAGAAGATTTCGAAGAAGAAAAAAATCAAGGGGAAAAAGGATCGGTCATGTAGATGCCTAATTACGATTTAACGAAAGGCGGTGCTAGTTACTTTGCAAACCCCTTATCTCAAGGCGCAGCAGGGTTGTTCGGGAGTAGCGGTCACCACACCCAAATGCAATCGGGGGCCGACTTCTCCCAGATGGACCCGAATGACATCGCTTTAAAGCTAGGAACCTCCGGCTTCACGCCTTCCTACGATTCCAATACCAAAGGGTCTTTTGAATCGGCTTATAACAACATTCTTAACAACCTGACGCCTGACCAGCTCATTGCTCGGTATTCCAAGGGAACGCCGAACATGTTTCAAACGCCCTTGGACCAACAGCAGTACCAGGCTTATTCGACGGCGAAATCAATTCTGGGCCGCGATATCAATTCACAGGAATTCTCGCAGTTGCTTCCCGCTTTTCAGGGTCCGAACGGATTAGCGAATGGCCGCGCCTACCTCTCAAACATGGCGCAGCAGGAACAGTCGAATCCGCAGAACCCGAATAGCCCATGGAACCCGAACAACGCCAACAACAAACTGGCGCCCTTCAACGCGACGGTGACGCAGCAGTTTCAAAGTCTTTTGGGCCGCGCCCCGACAGCCGATGAGTTGGGCCATTTTTCATCGATGCTGGGAAGCAACCAAACGGATGCTTTCGGCCTTTCCGCTTTCCTCAAGCAGATGCCGGAATACACGAACCAACAGGACACTCAATTCCGAAATGGTCTGAACGACCAGTTGGCGGGTTACGACCAGCAGACGTTTGACCGCATGAAAGGCGATGTCATGGGAGATTTCCAGCAAAGGGGAATGGGGTCTTCGCCGTCCCTCGATTACGCTTTGACCGACATGATGGGGCAGCTCGCCAAGCAACGGGGGCAATACCTTGCGGGAATTTCAGCGCAGCAGTATGGAGGTAACAAGGCTTTGGCCGCTGGAAATTACCAGGACGTTCTGGGGAATTTCCAGAACCAGGCGAATCTGACGCGCCAACAGCAAATGGGCTATGGAAGCCAGCTCATCAACCAGGGTTTTGCGGGCCAGGATTATTTGACTCAGATGCGCGATACGCAGAACTTCATGAACGCTAATAGGGGTCAGTATCCGAATCCCATGTATGGGGCGATAGGCGGCCTAGCCGGAGCTGGACTTGGATTTGCTGGCGGTCAAGGATTCAACCCTCAGCTGGGTGGTCTTGGTTCCAGCCTTGGACAATCAATGGGCGGAGCTTACGGCTATCTGAACCGATACTAAGGAGACAATATGGCACTTCAATTCGATCCTTCAGCTTACGCCTCAATCTTCAATGCAGGCCAAGCCCGCCAGGGGCAGGCTTATCAAAATACCGTTGATTCTTTGAATCAGATCCCACAAGCGTTTTCTAACTTCGCGACTCAGCAGAGGCAGAACCAACTTCTACAGCTTCAGCAACAGCAGGGGGCGCGAGAACAGCAGAAATTCAACGTTGATATGTATGGGAATCCTTCGGGTCCTACGCCGGGAACGCCGGGAAGCGGCGCGGGGTTAATGCCGTCCTTCCAACCGCAAGCGGGAGGCGGAGCGCAACCTACGGGCGTTGGGGAAAGCGGTACCACACCCGCCATTTCGGGAGGAACCCCGAAACCTATGCTGGGCGGTCCTCAGATGCCGAGTCAACCGGGTCAGGGTGCCATGGGGGGCGGAATGGCGGGCGGTAGTCCCATTGTGGCCGCCTGGAACAGCCTTCCTCCCAACCATCCGTTCAAGCCTTCGGGTCAGCCGTCGATGTTCGGGGGCGATCAGTCTTCTGTGACTACGCAGACTCCGGGAACACCTGCCAGTGGACGCCCGTTAATGCCCTATGAAATTCAGCAGGCCGAACTTCAGCGGACATACAAACAGCATCAGATGGAAGATGACCCCAATTCTCCTGTAAGTCAAAGCATGGCGGCTGTCCTTGGTTCCATGCTTCCTAAAGGATCGAATTTAAAGGGAATGAACGCCACAACGATGAAAGACATGCTAGGCCCGGTAATTGAAAAATATTACAGCGCCCAGATGATGGGAAGTCGGATTAACAACCAGGAGCAGGATAAGCTCGAACAAGATTACACGCAAATGCTCCAGAAGGAATTGAGCAATCGAGCCGGGGGCCTTGGATTGCAAGACTCCAAGGTAAATACTGCAATTCAGCTTCAACGAGTCTTAAACCGATACTACGACTCGAAAACAGATACTTACAACGTGCCTCCATCGGTTCATACTGATCTGGCAGTTGGATATCAAAGTCTTCTTTCACTTACGGGGCAGGCTAATTCGGACATCGTTTCAAAAATCCAGCAGGGTACAGCCCAAGAGAAATTGAACAACGCTCTTATTTACATGGGATTCGATCCGGTTCAAACCGGCGGTTCGACAAACAGCGTTCTTCATATGTTTGCTCAAAATATTAAAGACCAGGGAACCGGAGCGCAGCAGGCGCGGCAGACTTATCTCAATCAACTTGATGCGAGATCGCCCGCCCGTCTTGATCCATCAAATCGCCAGAGACTTCAATCGACACTTGGATTGCAAAATAACTTCACTGATTATTTGCCGGGGGGCCAGTTCTTTCAGCAAAACCAACCTGGTTCTGGATCACCGGCGCCCGATGCTGGTTCTCAAATGATTCGGGTTAAGAACATCGCCACGGGTCAAACGGGACAAATTCCAGCCCAGAACTTTGATTCGCAGAAGTATCAGAGGCTCTAATGGCAAACGACGGTTTCATTCCAGATAGTCAGTCTTCAGGAAGCGACGGGTTTGTTCCTGATAGCTCCCAAACCGCACAGGGCGGCTCTACGCTCGACAAAATAGCCTCGACTGATCAAAAGTACGTCCTTAATCCCATGGCCAAAGCGGGAGGATTCTTACAGAAATATGGAACGCCTTTAGGCTCTCAGGGCAGTCCTCAGTCAATGCTTCAGTCTGCTATCCCCGCAGCTTCTCGGCTCTTTTCCAAAGGCGGTCAGTTTGCGACCGAGCAATTGACAAAGCAAGGAGCTGATCCCTACACATCCGCTGGTGTAGGAACCCTTATCTCCATGGCCCCCGATGTTGCTTCATTGGATCTAGCCCCTCCTGCCGCTGAAGGGGCAAGCGGATCAAACTTCCTTCAAAACATGGGCGCGAGAGGAATCAATAAATCAGCGGGGATCACGCCTCGAACGATTAGTGAATTAGCGGGTTCGGGAAACCCTGCTGAAGCGGGAACGCAGTTAGGCCAGACCCTTTCCAAAGAAGGTGCCGTAGGTTTTACCCCTGGAAGTACGTTTCAAAAAGTCAGTCAGGTTCACGACCAATTTGGGCAAGCCGTAGGACAAGCCATCAATAACATCAAAGCCGCCGGCGTTCCAACGACAATTGACGCCAATGAGGCTCTACAACCTTTGGTTGACAAATGGACTCAATACAGCAATTCGGCTCTTTCTGGCAATAAATTGATGGCGCGGCCCTATGAGCAGATTTACGGGAAACTCGCTGGCATCGCTTCTCAAAACAGCGGCCAACTCGGTATAGACGAATTAAGAAGTGCCATGGATGAGGTAGGAACGGCTTTAGATGGGTCGGGAATCGGAACGCCTAAAGAAGCCGCCTATTCGAGCCTTTACGGTGATCTCGCGGACATTCGGGACAACATCGTTAACAAGGTAGCGCAAAGTGCTAACGACCCCGGATTAAAAAACGCTCTTTTAAACGCCAATCAGGGCTATTCGACTTTCTCGCGGATACTAAGAGACGTTCGCATGGCGGCCGCTCGAGAAGGGGCTGGAACCGGGAGCCTTTTATCAGGCCATCCGATTAGTTCAATGATGGACGTTTTGCGTCCGATCCTTTCAAGAACGGCTCTCTCCCTTGGAAATTCTCTTGGAACAGCGGGGCGCGAAGTTCCTCCGGTTTCTAGCATCTTGGAGGACAATGCCGAGACGCCGCTTCCCTTCTTTGGCTCTCAGCAAAATCAACAAATGCCTCAACCACTTTTCAGGAAACCACAACCCGCAGTCGGGTCAGCCAGAGGATAGGAGGTCTTATGTCAGACGGAGATTTGCATACACGAAAAGACAGCCACATAGCGGCCCCTGCGGGAGCCGGGATCGAGTGGCATTTAAAAAAGGAAGACGTAACGATTCCAACGAAGGTAGACGGTGCCTACATGGTCACGGTTCCCGTCATAAAAACATCCGAGGAGGGAGACTCGCATAGGTTCCGGCAAATCGCCAAGCCTTTCGTTCAGAAAGGCCCTGTCTTTGACAAAGAAACCCAGAAGAAACACGAAGCCGGAACGACTTCGCCAATCAGCAAGAGCGTTAAGGGCGCAAGCGTCGATTGGTACAACAGCGGGAAGAAGCAATAGTCATGGCCTACGACGGACCCGAGAGAAGACATATTAACTCCGACCACGACGTTCTCACGAGGATCGACGAGAATTTGAAGAATTTTCTTGAAACCTTCAAGAAGCACGTTGACGATGACGCCCAAAACTTTGACAGGCTGGATACCCGTACAGGCCGAATAGAGAAGATCGTGTGGGGAGCTGTGGGAGCCGTGGCGTTGGTGGAGATTTTTATTCGGGTGGCGTCATTTTGGAAATAAATGGGCGACTCAACTATTAAATGTCCGAGGTGCAACGGTGACATGGTTAAAATCCTTGACGAGCCTTTTGGTCAAACTTTTCTCTGCGGGTGCGGATGCACCGTTGATCGTAACTTCTCCGGCACCATGCGCCCCGTTCAAGGGACGAACGAGGATGACTAACCTTCCGCTTCTCATCGACGCCATTTGCGAAGCCTTTATGAAAGGGGTGCAAGGCGGCATTTGGGAACCGTCGCCTGGCGTCACTCACTGCAACGAAGCCGTCAATTTTGTCGCCTATCGCATGGGCTACTCCGGTTTCAGCGGGCTCATGGCGAATGACATCTGCGACAAGCTGGATAAAGCCGAGGATTGGAAGCTAACGACTCCCGTTGGAGCGCAACTCGCCGCCAATCAGGGCTCGCTTGTCGTGGCGGCCTGGAAAAACCCGGCGGGGCACGGCCACGTCTGCATCGTTAGACCGGGAAACCCCGTTCCTTCTCCTGATTGGGGAATGCAAGCCCCCAAAATCATGAACATCGGGAAGGTCAATTTTCTGGACAAACCCGCATCCTTCGCTTTCACGAAGTTAGAAATGCCCCGGTTCTTTATCTGGGGATCTTAAGGAGGCCGTATGAAATTGAAGCACGTTCTGATAGCTCTCGCATTGGTCTTAACGCCGTTTATCGCCAAAGCTGATTCATTGAGTTTGGATGTCGGAGGCGGTCTGACGCTGATTGTACCCCTTGACCACGTTAGCGCGGTGTCTCTCTGGGACTTCAAGAGCAAGACAGGTTTGGGTGGCGGCGAAACGCCGATCGCAACTTATAAAAAGTTTACCTTGTCGGGGGGCGCTGTAACGTCGGTGGCTGGCCAGGGATCGCCGTTCTTCCGCATTTTCCTCGATCTGCCGAATCCGGTGGGAAACTTCGCTCAGATTGAAACTCTTAAACCCGGACTTTTTGCGGGTCGCGACTTTCGCAACAACGCCTACTTCTTCGGGATCGGCGCATCGTTGGCTCTTTGGTAAATGCTCGTTTGGCTTGGGGAACTACTTTTAAAGTGGGAGGTTGAAAAGATGCTTCCAAAATTATTGGCATCGGTTGACGGTTACAAGACGTACATCGTGGCGGTGTTGGGTATCGTGATTGCCTTGGTGGGTCACTTCTGGGGTCCGATCACAATCAGCGGCGTTCAGATCCCCAAGACGAACTGGACGGATGTTTGGACGGCGATTCAGCTTAGCGGGTTAGGGGCGACGTTGAGGCATGCGATAGCGAAGGGAAACTAGTTCTGCTGGGCGTTCCCCGCACCGCTAAATTGCTGACCACAGGTTGTTCCTGAGTACGTGAAATTAAAGATGTGGGGAGGCTCAAAACTCCCCGTAAAAGTGCCTTGAATCGTGTAGGAATACGAGCATTTAACGGCGATTTGGTTATTGAATTGGTCAAACACTGGCGTTCCGCCTGGCGTTCCCAGAGGATAGAGAGCTGATCCTCTCATGCCGATAGCGACTTGATTGCCGTTCCGCGAGCCCCCATAAATCGAATTTACGTTCGGCCCCACATTTCCATCTCCGTTCGGCGCTGCCGCATCAACGACGTTCCAGTTGCCATCAATCATGCCGTTGCCGTGGTCCGTGATGTCGAACTGCAACTCCTCACCACGGGAACCGTTCTGTAGCGTGCCGTGATATTCACCAACCAAAGGAACGTCCGGCCCTGAGCTTGGCAGTATCTTATTCTCGGGATGCGAATGCTTACAACCGACTAAGATGGACAGAAGACAGAGACCTAAAAGACGTTTCTTCATGGCATTCACCCCAGTTTTGGCTTTCCTTGTTTCCACTTGCGGTTCATTGAAGATTTGATGCGTTCAATTTCTTCATCCGAAAAATCATAGTAATTGCGAGTTCCTATTCTATGAACTAGAGGCTTTATTTTACCCTGCAAAATCCATAGACGTAAAGTAACGTTTGTGATGCCTAGTATCTCCTGCACTTCTCGCGTTGATTTACCCATCAGCATTGAACTATAGACCTTTGCCATAACGCTCCTCAAGAACAATTCTTTATTTTCCCCTTGACACACATATATTGGTGAAGTATAGTGTTAGTATAGATGGTAGATACACAGTCGTCAAGGGGTAAATGAAATGCTCCGCGAACTTCTAAAAATCGAGATACCGACGCCGGAGAGCCGCCAGGAAATCGAGCGGTTCCTGGTTCTAAACGGTAACTGCGTCACGATGGTAGACGAGCATGATCCGCTTTATTTGAGGGTGTTTATCAATGAGGAAAGGAAAAATAACCATGTCGAAAGCTAAAAAATTAATGGCTAACGATATTTTGGCTGCGCTGGAATCGTCTCTTGAAACGACTCTAGGTTTAATTTCAGCTCTTAAAAAGTCGCCAATTGAGCGTGAACTTTATCTCAAAAAACTAGAAATCAATGACTTCATGAGGAAGCTAACCATTCATCAAATAGAACAATCGAGACGGACAGGGAGGAGGCGATGATCCAACAACTGAAAGAGCGCGTGGACCACGTAGCGAAAGTATCGGTCGAACTGACGCTGGCGCTGATCGAGCTGAACCGGAAGATGGTGTCAGCCGAAGAGTCAGCGAAGGACTTTGACCTCTTGGCGCGGGATCTGATTGCGACGGCGCAAACGATTAAGAGCCTCGCTTACGATCTGAGGAAGACGGATCGGCTGGCGGTGCTGAAATGACCGACATTAAAGAAAGATTTCAGAAAGCCCTTGACGAATGGGAGAGGGCTTACCAAGCGGCCAAGGAAGCCGCCGACAAGGCCAGGAAGGTTTTGGAGGAACTGCGCCAAGCATGAAAACAAAGACGATCCAGGCGCGTGATTTGCTGAGCGCGGAACACGTCGGCTTGCATGAGCTAAGGAAAAAACTGGGCCGGATTTGCCGGAAAAAGACGATGACCGTTGTGACCTGGAATTCAAAGCCTCAAGCCGTTTTCGTGCCGTACAACATTATTCTGGACATCTACGACGAACTGAGAAGGATCAGCCATGAGTGAATTTAACTGGGAAGGCTATTCGAAATGGCAGGCCCCGCCGAGCCTTCACGAAGAATGCGGGTGCCTGGAAATCTGCCACGAGGCCCATTGGGCGACGGGCGACTTTCCGGAATCCTGCGAGTTCTGCCTGGACGAGAAATGCGGGAGCTGCGGGGGGACTGGATATCAAGGGGATCTGGGATGCACGGATTGCGGGGGGCAGGGGCGAATCAGAATCGGAGGAAGCAATGTCAGACGTTAAGCAAGTGACCGCCACGATGGTCGAATGGTTTGACGACCACTGGTACAAAATCGTTAAAGACGGCCAAACCAACTATTACCCTTCGGTAACTACAAAACTAGGAATCGTCGCCAAACCTTTTCTGGCTCAGTGGCGGGGGGATATCGGCAACCGCGAGGCCGACATGAGGCTTTTTGAATCTCAGCAAAGAGGAACCCGTATCCATGCGGCTTGGGAGGTCTTAACCTTGGGCGGCCTCGTCGTCTACAATCCCATCCAACGGCCGCTTTTCATTCCCGAGCAAATCAAAGAATTTCAGGAACAATACGATGGGCTCGTTGAGGTCGTGAAGTACCAAGACGAAATGTTCCAACTCGTGAAGTTAAAAACTTTCCTCGACGTCGTAAAGCCAAAAATCGTCGCCTCTGAAACTATCGTCTATTCGGAGACTTTTAGAGATGCCGGGACCGTCGATAACGTCATGGAAATTGAAGAAGGCGTCTACGCCGTCAATGGGCGCGAAAAGCTGAAACTCCCCAAGGGCCTTTACATTGTGGATCTGAAAACCGGCAAGACGCTGGATGACAACGCCTACATGCAGACGGCGGCCTATAAAAACGCCTGGGAGGAAATGGGCAAAGGCACGATCAAGGGAACGCTGATCTTGCATACGGGCTCGACCAATAAGACCGGGATTCCCGGCCTGGGCGTTCCCTACCGGGATTCCCGCGAATGCCAGAAAGATTTCGAAGATTTCCGTAATGTCTCATCGTTATGGGAACGTAAAAATGCGGAAACCAGACCGACAACGTTTGAGTTTCCATCATTGCTTACCATCAAGGAGATGACAAATGCCAACAGCAAGTGACTTGACTGAGTTCGTCAAAAGGAATCGGCGCTTCGTCAAACTGAAAAACGGCGAGGCTTTGCAGGGGGTCTTTCGCGGCTTCAAGGTCTATCCGAGCCGCTTTGATCCCGAAAAAGAGACCGTGGGCTACCAGATCCAGCCTGCCGGATCGGATAAAACGATCCTTTGGGAGAACAGCTCGACCAAGGTAGCGGAGCTTATGGCTAAAATAAGCGTGGGGGAAGAAATCGTCATTAAGCGGTCCGGCACATCGGCGACGGATACAAAATACGAGATCGTTCCTGTGGGGACGGCACAGGAAGAGTAGCGTCTTTCCGGGTGGCGCTGGCGACTGGCAAGAGGCGCTGGCCCACCCGGATTCAAATTTAAAGTTAGGACTATCGCGTGAACAAGAAAAATAGTAATTACGCCAAACACTTCAAACAATGGCATCTGCTCAATTGGAGCTTACGCTTGAGTACGAGTCGTCGCCTAACCGTCTTACTGTGGCGGAGGCTGTTCGTTTTGTTTTCGACCACAAACTTAGGGGGCTTCCTTCCGCACGTTCGTACAGGGCGAACGCGGCGGCGATCATTCGCTCAATCGGAGGCTTCTTCCTGGATGCTTTGAAGGAACAAGACATCGTTCAACTCATGGATTCACGAAAAGGCTGCTCTCCCCAAACCATTCGCCACGATCTTTCGCTTCTCTCCAATGTCTTAAACACCTGTAAAATGTGGAAGAAAAAATCCTACTCCTTCGAAGGGTTTGATTTTTGCAATCTTATTTTACCGTCGGAGAATCCCTTAACCGATATTAAGAGGCCCAAGGCGCTCATAAGAGAACGTCTGGTTTCACCCGATGAGTGGTCGCGTCTTATGGAAGTCTCTTCCGACCGCCTTCGTGACATTCTTTATTTCTTAATCGACACGGGACAGAACGAAAAGGATCTGAGGAGTTGGACCGTTAAAAACTACGACCCCTCAAGTCACTCTCTGGCTTTCATACGATCCAAAACGAGCAAGAAGGTAAGCCGGGTTCAGCGGATTCCTCTTACCACCCGATGCGAAAGAATTATTTTGAGGGCGGTTGTCAAGAACGCGCAAACTTTTCTTGATTTCAGCGGCCATGAGTCGGAATGGTACAGGACCCGGCTAAGGGCAAAAGTAACTTTCCAGAAAAGGGATTTAAGAAAAACGGTTTGGAACGAAGTGGAAAGACAGGCTGGGGGAAATCCGCGCCCCGCCTCCAAATTGCTCTGCCATGTCTCCGAAAGAACGGGAATCCAGCACTACCGGGTTGAAGAACCGACGGACTTAAAACCCTACGTGCGGCATCTGGAAAAAAAGTTCGCGTGATACTTGACATGAGAAAAAGAAAGAGTAAAACTTCGCGCATCATGGGAGACGCTACGAATAATCATAAGAGAACCGTTGGAGTTTCAGCCAGCGGTATTTTTATGTCCGATTTTCCCCGTGCCCGTATCGTCTCCCAAGATCATATTGGCCGGGGAATTTTATTTAAGGCAACTCACCGAGCCGCTAGCTAAAAACCCTCGCGGGTGTAGTTCAGTGGTAGAATGGAAGCTTCCCAAGCTTCATTCTAGATAGGTTCCTCGTAGTGAGTTTGCCTTGCTAAAGCGAGGCAAACGTGACACAAGCCGTTTTTCATGGTTCCACCTTCGTTCCTGACTTAGACCAGGAACGCCTCGAATCACAGCTCTCCCGCGTCTTCAAGTTCACTCTTGATAAAAACTGGCACACCCTCCGAGAAATCTCCGATGCCTGTCACGGTTCCGAAGCCTCTGTTTCCGCGCGTCTTAGAGATATCAGAAACCAGCTTAATTACAACGTCGAGAGGCGGCGGCGCGGCGACCCGCATTCCGGTTTGTTCGAGTACCGCGTCTCGCCCAAGTGGGATGAGAAAGGCCAGGGGGTGCTGCTCTAATGCACCGCGTCCGCTGGCAATCGCCCTCCAAATACAAAAACCAGCGCGCCGAGCATAACGGCGTTACCTACCACTCCAAGAAGGAAGCGAATTTTGCGGCCGAGCTGGATCTCCGAAAGAAGGCCGGGGATATTAAGGGGTGGGACCGCCAAGTCAAAATGTCCATCGACGTAAACGGCCACCACATCTGCAATTACTACCTCGACTTCCGGATTTTCCACAACGATGAAACGGTTGAATTTGTGGAAGTGAAGGGCTTTTTAACGCCGGAAGCGAATTTAAAGATGAAGCTTTTTGAAGCGCTTCACGTCAGCTCGACGGTGCGATACACGGTGGTGCGGTAATGGCGAAGCGGTTTACATCTACCGACAAATGGAAAGACCCCTGGTTTCGGAAGCTCTCGGACAAGCATAAGCTTTTCTGGCAGTACATCTTAGACAACTGCAACAGCGCCGGGATCTGGAATATCGATTTCGAGCTGGCCGGGATGATGATCGGGCATGAAATGGGCATGGACGAACTCAAGCTTATTTTTGAAAAAAGAATCGAGTTTTTGAGTGGGGAATATTGCTTTGTGCGCGGCTTCCCTGAGTTCCAATACGGCCGCCTGACCCCCGATTGTAAACCCCATCGGCCTGTCATTGCCGTGCTTCAGAAGTTCGGTTTATGGGAAAGGGTATCGAAAGGGTATCAGGTGGCCCTTGAGGGACACAAAGACAAAGAAAAGGAACAAGAACAAGAAAAAGATTCTTTGGAAGAAAAAGGCGTGGAAAAGGAAACCAAGCCGCTTACCGATGTTCAGAAGATTGTAACAGCCTACAAGCTTTTGGAGGGCACCCCCCGCGATGACAAGAACTGGGACAAGGTTTATTTCCCACGCTACAGCAAACAGGCCAAAGACCTCCTGACGCTTTTAGGGGACTACCGGACGGCGATCATCTGCATGGAGTCGGTTGCTGAGAAACTTCAAAGCCTGAACCGAAGCTACACCTTCGAAACCATCGTCAAACACGCCGCCGAGTGGAAGAAAGACAACCTGGAAAAGATGGCTACACGGTCTTAAAGGAGACGAAAATGTTCATAAGTAAAAAAGATCTAAAAAAAGTAATCGAGGAAACGCTCGGAATCGGCGATAGCCAAGAAATGACCATCAAATCCCTCGAACGGGATATTAAGAATCTGACCCGTGAGAAAGCAGAGATTGAGTTCAAGAAAACGCTCGAAGAGAAAGAACTCACCCATTTGGTCAAGATGAAAGAAGAGAAAATCTTGATCGAGACCCAGAAAAAAGAAATTGACCTCTCAAAGAAATTCCAAGAGAAGGAAATGGAATTGCAGAAGGAATATTTTGAAAAGGTCATGGGGGCTGTGAAGGACGGCCAGAAAAAGATGGAGGACATTTACACGAAGATTCTTGATCGTCTTCCGAACGTGAATATGAATATTTCGAAAAAGGGGTGATGCTATGGATTCTGGAAACTACTATGGCGCGTTATTGCATGAAAGCGGCGGGTATTTCCCCGCGCATTACAACTTGAATAATTTAGCTAATCAGCAATATCTCGCTGCGAGTTCCCTCCAGGCATGGACCAATGCGAATCCAATTAAAGAAAAGCCCGGTGGCTTACTTAATGAACTTCGAGATGAAATCAGCAGATGGCACGGGAACGTTTTAGGTCGTTAATTTTAGAAGGGATAATCTGATGGAATTCTTTGTTTCGAGAGCGATGCAGATTGCCCAGATGAGCCAAGAGGAAATCGAAAGGCTGCATCTGACGGAAAATAAAAGGGGCTATTACATTCCCAACTGGAACATTCAAGAAATGCTTGGACTTCCGGCGATCAAGGACCGTTTTCATATTCCCGAGAATGAACAGGCTCTTCAACAGCACGCCGAGAGAATCAGGGCAAGAATCAAAGAATTGGGTCTTTTGAACATCGAAGGGGATGGGCTTGTTTGCTCGACGAACACGGACAAAACGCACGTTTTCGACAATCTTATTTTTAAGCATCGGGACCGGATTGATTTCGATTATCAGGGTTCTAGAGGAAGTAAAAAACTTTTGCAACAGGTGGACGAAAATTGATGACCATCAAAATCAAAACCCGCCGAAGCTGCTGCGTCTGTCACGGAGATTTGGGGGAAATGTCGGACCGGACTTTCCAGGAATTGCACGGGCACTGCGACGGGTGTGCGACAAGATGCGGGGACTGCCAAGCGTCTCTTGATATTCATTTGGGGAGTCTGGGCAGAATCGTCAACGGCGTTAGAGAGGGGCTGGCATGACCGACCAGGACTGGATTTTGGAGAGAACGCGAGAGCTTTTCCGGAAAGTCGAGGACTTGAACAAGAGGTCGGACAAGGCCATCAAAAGAGCCGAGGAAGCCTGTCAGAGGGCGGTTGATGCGAGGGAGGGGGCGGCGTGAGAATCGACGGAGCCGAGAGAGCGATTCTGGTTATCTTTTTGACCGTCTATGGTGCGGGGCTGTGGGCGTGGGCTAGAGCAATAAATATTTTCATTGGATAAGGAGGCGTTATGGAAATTGAAACTTACGAAGTTGGTGAAGTAACGGCCACAGGAGTTGAATCAGCATCGGACCCGGAAGCTCTTAAGCTCATCGAGTCGTTGGGTCTGAGCGGCCAGCAGAAGTTCGTCAAATCGGATGGGAGTGGCGTTCAAACGCGCGCACCCTATCGGTTGATGACAACGACGGAGCATCGTGTCTATTCGATTCTCTTGCCAGATCGGCAGGAATTGTCTCAATACGATGGGCAGATGATCCCCCTTCGTGTTCTTCAAGTCGCGGCTCATGCGAAGGAAATCGATATGTTCAAGCGGATTGAAATCTGGCACGCCGAAGGAACCGACGATCCGCTTCTAGTTGGAAGAACGGATGTCCACGATTGGCGGCGTGCGGCCCAGCACGAGGCTTTCATTCTTGCTCGTTGGGGCACCGAGCTTAAACCGCTCGAAGAGCTTATTGGTGAGGCCAAGGCGAAACTCGCTTCGATGTTCAAGGCGGTTGTCAGCGAGGCTCTCGCTCGACTAGGGCAGATTAACGAACACCCGGAGATTTCAGCGGAAACATATCTTCGTTCTGGCAAATGGCCCGATTCGATTCTACTTCAGCTTCAATGATCGGTGATTTCGCACTGAGGAGGGCGGTGGGATGAGCGAAATCACCAAAAATCTGGATGCTCTATACGGTGAACTCCCGAAGATAAACTGCCAGGGGAAGTGCCAAGAGTCATGCGGTCCAATCTTTATGAGCGGCCCCGAATGGCAACGGATTATCAGGCGTCTTGGTTACGAGCCAAAAGGGAGACCTGACTTGACGTGTCCGATGTTGAAGTCCGACGGTAAATGTTCGGTATATCACATTCGTCCGGCGATCTGCCGACTCTGGGGAATCGTTGACGTAATGCCCTGTCCGTGGGGATGCAAGCCGGAGCGATATCTGACGAAGATGGAAGGTCATGCTTTTTTGAATCGGATTGATTCCATGGTAGAGAAATGATCCCCCTCACCCAAAAGCTCTACAACGAAGATCGGTGGAGGACGGTAGAGAGGCGTCGGATTATTTACTGGACGTTGGTTTGGTTTTTCTTTTCATTGGCGGCGTCCGTCGTGGTGGTTTCGATGAGGCATTCAAGGCAGTCGAGTGAAAAGCTGTTGGCGTTGGGGGGAAGGTGAGATTCCTCCTCTGGCTTCTCCGCTGGTTTCTCAACCTTTTCCGACGTAAAGACCCGCAGAGCTTGATTTGTTTCTAGCCATGGAGGATTGTCGGGGAGCCGGTGAATTTGAAGCAGAAATATGGGTCTGGGAGGACTGATGAAGCGAATTGACATTAAAACACAGGCGGAACTGGACGCTCTGCCGGATAAGTTCAGCGAATATACGTTCATAGACATTAAGGCGACCGAACGGATTGTCGTTGTAAAGGCCCGGGAGAACTCGTCCGTGGTGGCCCGGGAGAACTCGTCCGTGGAGGCCCGGGATAACTCGTCCGTGGAGGCCTGGGGGAACTCGTCCGTGGAGGCCTGGGGGAACTCGTCCGTGGTGGCCCGGGGGAACTCGTCCGTGGTGGCCCGGGAGAACTCGTCCGTGGAGGCCCGGGGGAACTCGTCCGTGGTGGCCCGGGAGAACTCGTCCGTGGTGGCCCGGGAGAACTCGTCCGTGGTGGCCTGGGAGAACTCGTCCGTGGTGGCCCGGGGGAACTCGTCCGTGGTGGCCTGGGGGAACTCGTCCGTGGAGGCCCGGGGGAACTCGTCCGTGGTGGCCTGGGGGAACTCGTCCGTGGAGGCCCGGGGGAACTCGTCCGTGGTGGCCCGGGAGAACTCGTCCGTGGTGGCCTGGGGGAACGTCGGTGTCCATCTCCAGTCCGACTACTCGGTCATCACTCTGTTTGCTTTTGCCGTTTGCTGGGCATTAGCCAAAGGGAAAATTCACAAAAAATCCAAGACGGCTACCGTCATCGAGCCGACAACGCTCGAAGGTGTTCCTGGCTGGCTGGAATCTGAGGCCATCGAAGAGGAGAAGGGGAGCAGCGTAGTTTTGTTTAAGCGTGTGTCCAAGGATTTTCAGACGCGCGAAGGGGAACCAGGCGAAACAAAGTGGGAGATCGGGACTGTCTTGGAGCATCCGAATTGGGACCCCAAGTCAAGCGAGTGCGGAGACGGTAAGTTCCATGCTTGCTCCCGACCATACTTCTGCGATGAATTTCGTTCCAAAAAGGGTGATCGCTACATCGCCATTGAGATTGCCATTGACGATCTCTATGCCTGGCCCAAGGCCGACTATCCCCATAAGATCGCGTTTCGGAAAGGGAAAGTTCTTTATGAGTGCGACAAGTTCGGTAAGAAAAAGTGAGCCACGTTCACCAAGAAGGAGAAATCTTCGTGTTTGGTTCGAATCTAGCCGGCCTTCATGGAGCGGGGGCCGCTAAGACCGCTCTCAAGATCCATGGTGCCATTCTGGGTCGCGGGAGAGGACCGCAGGGTGGCTCCTACGCTATTCCGACGAAGGATGAGAACCTGGAAAGCCTTCCACTGGAAAAGATCGAGCGACACGTTGAAAAGTTTCTCAAGTATGCCGCCAAGAATATTGAAAAGCGGTTCTTCCTGACTCGCATCGGCTGCGGCCTAGCTGGTTACGCGGACGAGCAGATCGCCCCGTTTTTTAAAGATGCCCCATCAAACGTTCGCAAGCCGGAGGGATGGTAATGATCCTCGGCAACCACACGGAGGGAGAGTGAAGCATTTAAAGATTGCAGAAGGATTGACGTTCCCGATTGACGCTGTTACGCAGACCATGGCGGCCATTGGTCGGCGGGGTGCGGGCAAAACCTATCTTGCCACGATGATGGCCGAACAGATGCTGGACGTCGGCGCCCAGTTCATCGGCTTGGACCCCGTTGGTAATTGGTGGGGCCTTCGAGTGGACGCCGATGGGAAATCCAAGGGAAAGGAAATCTTCGTCATTGGCGGGGAGCATGGGGATGTCCCTTTGGTTCCAGAAGCCGGAGCCAGGATTGCTCGGCTTTTAGTTGAGAAGCGGATCTCCGCTATTCTGGATCTGACGAACTTCCGAATCGGTGAGCGCAAGCGGTTCGCCGCTGAATTCGCCGAGGAATTCTTTCACCTGAAAAAGAGCCAGCGGTCCCCCGTCCATCTGGCCATCGAAGAGGCCCAGGTCTTCATTCCTCAAAGACCCATGCCGGATGAAGCCCGAATGCTAGGAGCGTTTGAAAGCATCGTGAGGATCGGCCGGAACTACGGCATCGGTTCGACGCTCATCACCCAAAGGCCCCAGTCGGTGAACAAAGAAGTCCTCTCCCAGGTGGAGTGTCTGTGCGTTCTTCAAGTCAACGGAACGCATGAACGCAAGGCACTCGAAGATTGGGTTCAGGAAGCGGGAGCTGACCGGACGCTGGTGGGAGAGCTTCCCGGCCTTCATCGTGGCGAAGGTTACGTTTGGTCCCCCTCATGGCTCAGAATCTTTAAAAAAGTCCGGTTCAACAAGAAAACGACGCTGGATACCTCTGCCACTCCCGAAGTCGGCCATGAAACGATGTCGGCAACGCTCTCTGAGGTGGATGTCGAGGCCCTCAAAACTGATTTGTCCGAAGTCATCAAGAAGGCTCAGGAGGACGATCCCAAGGCTTTGAAGCGCCGTATCGCTGAACTAGAGCGCCAGAAGCCTATTCCAGCGGTCAAGGCCGAGATCAAGACCGTTGAAAGGGCGGTTTTGAAGGATAGTCAGATATCCCGACTTCAAGCGGAATCCGAACGACTGCAAAAGATTGCCGACAAGTGCAAGGAAGTGGCCCTGGGGCTCGCTGGGGAGTCTCAGGCGATCGCAGCGGCCCTCAGACAGGCTCAGAGCCGCGTAAGCACGCCGCCAGCCCCAGTTAGGACCGCGGTGCCTGAACGGGCCCCTATCCATCATTCCAACGGCACGGGAGAACCGCTGGGGCGCTGCGCCCGGGCTCTTCTAACCGCCTTGGCCCAATATCCGGAAGGAAGAACCAAGAATCAGATTGCGATCCTGTCTGGCTATTCGGTGACTAGTGGTGGGTTCGCAAATGCTCTCGCATCCATACGTTCTCATGGTTTTGCGGTCGGTCCCTCAGATCATATCCGGATCACCCCGGAAGGCGTGACCGCACTCGGCTCTTTTGATCCATTGCCGACAGGGCTTGAACTTTTGGCTTACTGGAAAAGGGAACTTCCGAGATGCGAAGCGAAGATTTTAGGTGTCCTAGAAAATACTCAAGCTCCTCTCTCCAAGGAAGAACTCGGAAAACAAACAGGATATAGCGACACATCCGGCGGATTTGCAAATGCACTGAGCCGTCTCCGAACGCTTGAACTCATCACTCGTGGATCTGAAATCAGGCTGAGCGAGGATTTCTTTCAGTGACCCCCCCATGAAATGCCCCGCATAGGACGGGGGTGTCGCAAAAGATCGGCGAGATGATTTTAAATCAACGCCCCGGAAGGGGCTGAGCCGGGCAGACTCCCGGCAGGATTTGGCGGTTGCGGCGTGGACGTGACACGCTACGGGTTTATGGTTGCCAACAACCATAGACCAATAGACCATAGTTCAATTGGTAGAACATCCCCGGAAGGGAAGGTTATTGGTTCGATCCCGATTGGCCATAGCCGGTTCAACTCCGGCCAACCGCCGATGGGAGCCGAAGAAAGTTCGGTGCGTGTTGTGAAGACAACACAATACGGAGGTTCAAGTCCTCCGACTCCCGCCACACTTTAATCCGCACCAACTTGAAGGAGGGGTAGATGAAAACCGAAGAAGCCAGAGACATGATTCGTTTACTTTTTTATCAATCCGACGAAGAAAATCGCATTGCCATTCTCAATGGATTATTGGATTTGGTCCCTTTCGATGTTCTCTCGAATATCAAAAAGGCAGATGATCTTATAAAGAAAAAGAGAAAAAACCAGGTAAAAGAGGAGCCCCCGAAATGATGTTCCGAAAGAAAATAACCGACCGAATGAGGCTCAATTTCCTCGACAAGCTGGCGAGAGAAGGAACGCCGGGAGGTTGGTTCTCAGTCAATTTTTCAGACGGTTCGGTTTGTCGAATCGATGCTGGCGAAAATCGGATGGATTGGGACAATCCTAGATCGACTATTCGGGCCGCGATTGATGCGCTTATGCGACAAGAGCCCCTATGACCCCGACGAAAGAGCAGGTGGAGAGGGCGAAGAACGTATATAGACAAATGTTTATTGCCTTTCAAACAGACGGAAAGGATGGCATTGAAGAAATCGCCCAGGCCCTTGCCGACGAGCGGGAGAAGGCACTGAGGGAGGCGGCGGGGATAGCCGATGCTCAGGCTTTAGTTTGTGGGTGTGGAAAAGAGATTGAAGCGGAAATCCTCTCCCTCCTCCCCTCCGAAGGGTCTAAAGAGAAAGGGGGCGGGTGATGCTAAATCGGTCTGGAACACTCAAGCCTGCGGATGCCCCCAGAAAGACTGATCCGACTGTCGTTTGGGATTGTCCTGTGTGCGGTTACAGAATGACAGACCTTGAAATGAATCATGTGCGATTCGACTATGGGTGTCCTAGATGCAAATGTACCTTCGAAGATTTTGTGTGTAAAAAGATTTCAGCGGAAAAGGAGCGAAGACCGTGAGCCTCTTCTGGTACATACTTGCCTTTCTTTCAGGTTTTGGTACAGGGTTATTGACTGTTATTTTTTATTTTGAAGGGGTCAGATTTAGAAATCATTGTCCTGACTGTAGGGCTGAGTTTAGGAGAAAACCGTGAGCGATAACGAACTGAGAATCCCGCGCCGAAACTACGTCGATAAAATGTGTGCCGCCGAACTGAAAATCCGCGAAGCAATGGAAGCTGTCGAATGTATGGGTGCTGATCCCCGATTAACCGATGCTGTTGTACTTCTCGGTGAAGCCAAAGAATCGGTTGCTGATTTCATCGACGGGGTTGAGCGCAAGCCTTCTCTTTTGGACAAAGCCACCGAGAGGATTGAGGAGTTGGAAAAAGAAAACGAAATGCTATTTGACCACCATCAACAAAAGAATCTTATTTTAGTTGAGCGTGACAAACAAATCTCCTACCTCACGCAGAAGAACGGGCGGTTGGTCGAGGCGTTGAAGAAAATAGCAGACGCACTACCACCAAATGCTCTTTCTATGGTTGCAGGAAAAGCTCTGGCCGAACTCGAAGGGAAGGCTGAGAAACCTTGTGAACATAAAAACGGAACGTGGTTTGATCGGACATGGCCAATGGCCACAGTTTGTAACGATTGTGGGGCTGACGTTGACGGGAAGGCCGACGGGGAGGGGAAGGCTTGATCGTCGCAGTCGGTGCAATCTTTGGTTCGCTGGTTGCAATCTTCGTGGTTCTGGTTGTAATTTCAAGCACCCTTTGGAGAATTACAAGATCCGGCAAGAATGAAGTCGGTTTATGCCCTCATTGCGGACGAGAGGTCTTACTGAGGCAATGACAAAACTCTCTACCCGAATTCAAGATAAGAAAGTCTTGAAGTTGAGACGGAGGGGGTTTTTGCTGAAACAGATATGCAACCGCTTGAATTTGTCCGAAGACCAGGTCAAGAGCGCCTTCAGAAGATTCCGCGACAGGCTTAATTCCAGACGAAGCTAGCCGTTTTTTAAAGAGAATTCAAGAAATTACACTTTTTTACACTTTTTTACACTTCACCTTTTCTTTCCGCCAGTCTTAAACTCCTCCCAGGGGAAAATTCCGCCTAAGGAGATTTTTCAATGGCTAAGACCGGCACCAAAGATCCTGTTTCAAACAACAACGACGCGACTTATTCCGATGTGATGGACCCCAGCGGGGGAATGTCCTCGGAAGGAAACGACAAGAAGGCGATGGTCAATTCCTCTGGCCCCGCAGCTGGCCGCATCATCAAGGCTGATCTCACCACAACCAAAGACATAACCCCTGTAGCGTCTTACTACGAGTTCCCCTCCTCAAAAACTCAATCGTTTGACCCATGGACCAAGCGAGCCGATGCGCTTACCTCGGCTTTGGGGAACAAGGATAGCGTAAGAGGCTGATTTAAAAGCCTTTTAACTTGAAATCAACGTGGCACGAGGAGGAGCGAGAAAAGGGGCAGGAAGACCGGCAAATTGGCTCCGGTCCCTTTGCCAAGACATCGTTGAGAAGCACAAACTCGCTCACCGGCTTGGAAAGATCGCAAACGGTGAAAGGCTACAACAGGTCGTCACGGATGAGGGTGTGGAGATTGAGGTTCCGGGAGCATTGCGGGATCAACTCAAAGCGACTGAGATTCTTCTAGATCGAGCTTTTGGCAAACCGGAACAAACGCTTGACATGAATATCAAAGACGAAGGGGAACGCCCCAGTGCAGAAGAGCTTATTGAGATCCGACGCCATTTGCTTGCAAAAGGTGGACGCGGAACTGGCGTGGCTGAGGGAAAATGAACGAATCCAGTTCTACGAACCCAACGAGCCCGTTGAAAAGCTCATCCGATTGGCGGGAACTGCAAGCAATCTTCTCTATGTTCTCTCAGCGGCTAACGGGATCGGGAAGACTACCGCCTTGGTCAATCTTGCGGGAAACCTTATTTTTGGCCCTCAGAATAGGTTTTTCCGCCTGCCTCTCTTTAAAGACTGGCCTTATCCGAAGCGTCTCCGATTTGTTTCGGAACCAAGCCAGGTTGAGGAAGGCGGCCCCCTGCCAACCGAGATTGCCAAATGGTGGCCCAAAGACCGATACCAGACCTTTAAGGACTCCAAGCATTACATTTCACGCTATCAAGCCGGAGACTGGGTGCTAGAGGTGATGACCTACGAGCAGGAGCCCGGACAGCACGAAGGGGCTAATCTCGGCATGGTGATGTTCAACGAGCCTCCACCTGAGAATCTTTGGACTCCCAATATTTCTCGTTTGCGGGGCGGCGGCATCTGCGTGGTTGGCATGACTCCACTCACTGAAGCTGGCTGGTTCTTTGACAAAGTGGTTCCTCGCCATGAGGAATTTATCGTTTATGCCGATGTGGAGGCCGCTTGCAAACAGCATGGCATTCGCGGCCACTTGGAGCATGAGAACATCGAAAAGATGATCGCTGAGTACGATCCCGATGAGAAAGAAGCGCGGATAGACGGGAAGGCGATGTATCTCAAGGGTTTGATCTTCAAGACATTTAACCCGCATGTTCATGTTTTAAAGCAAATGGTTCATGCGCCAGCCAACGCCACGATGTACCAAGTGGTTGACCCGCATTCGGATAAGCCGTTTGCCTGCATCTGGGCTTTTCCCGACAATCGAGGGGATCTCTACATTGTGGACGAATGGCCGAACGTCGATTTCTACAAATGGCATAACTGCCAGCTCACCATACGAGACTACGCCAATATCTTCCGCGACAAAGAACAGGGATTGCAGATCAATAAGCGCATCATCGACCGCCACTTCGCCGAAATCACTCATTTGTCGGGGATGGAACGGAAAACTTTGCGTGATGAGTTCCGGGAAATCGGGATTGATTTCGTGCCGAGCTATCAGGCCGCCGAAGAGATGGAAACGGGAATCGTTAAAGTGCGCGATTACTTGAAATACAATCCGGATCGGCCCATCGACACGCTTAACAAGCCGAAGCTTTTTATCAACCCGCATTGCATTAACACGATCCATTCATTGAGCAAATGGGCCAGAGATCCAAAGACCGGAAAGGTGCAAGAGGGATACAAGGACTTCTGCGACTGCGTGCGCTATTTGTGCATGGACTCGCCGGAGATCGACGTCCCGGCACCGTACGAGCCAGCGGTTAAGAGGTGGTGAGGTGGACGCTGAAGCCAAATATTGGCGCGACAAGTGGATGGAAGCCAATCGACGAATAGAAGTTCTGGAAAGTTTGCTTAAGGGGAAAAGGAGCCGTAAATGTCAACAAGAACCAAGTTTGAAAAAGTAACCGCCGATTCCCCGAGTCGCCGGGATATGCCGCGACAATCGGATTCTAAAACTCAGCCGCCGCGAGTGGGAGGATATCCCCAAAGCCAGAACCCCAATACCCTTGGACCGGGCGCGAATTTCAATCACACGGACAAGGTAACAAACACGCAAGGAAGCGATTATCACGACGTGGCTCGTCCGACGTCAGGACTTCGAGGGAACTTCGCTGAAAAAGACGCTCAATTTGAGCGGAACATTATTCAAGGCCAGCAGGGTCAGGATATCAAGCATTTCAGCGGTACCAATCTCATAAACAAGATGATGACTGATAATGTGGGAACGACTGCCTACAACAATCGCCCCATTGACGAGGTTTATCGTCCCGCGACCTCTCATGCGCTTCCTATCGCTGATTCAATCAGCCGACCCACTCAAGAGAAATCAGAGACGGCTATGAAGTTGCCAGACAATACGGAAATCACCTCGAAGATCAAAAAGGGCAAATGACCCCGAACGGCCAAGAAGTAGCGCCGCAGTTCCAAGAGCAACAGCCGATGTTTCCGGCGAATAGGCCGGATGTCCAGCCGTCTGCTCCCCAACGTCCCACGATCATAACACCCATGGGCGCTTCTCAGCTCGTGGACCGAGAGATACTGGATATGGTCATGGGGCGCTATGAAGTGTCCAAGCAATGGCGCAGAACCCGCCGTTTGATCTGGGACAAGGCGTGGCAGCACATGAAGGCGCTTTACGACAAAGCGAATAAATCCAGTTGGCAATCCACGACGTTCATGCCTTTGACTTCCAAAGTCGTTGAGGTTGTGTTCTCCAATCTGTTTTCAGCGGTGTTGGGCGTTGAGGTTCCCGTGGAACTTCAGACGCGGCGCGCCGACCTTGACCCTCTCATTCGCAGCCACAACGAACTCATTCAAGCGGATTACGACAAGTCGGGGTCTAAGGTTGCGATTGCCGATTTCTTGAGGAATCTCTGCGTCACTGGTACTGGGGTGGGAGAAGTCGGATACGTAAAGCAAGTCGAAACGGTGATGATGAAGCAAAGGCAGCAACCTTCGCCGATTGACGGGATGCTGAAATCTTTGGGCGTCAATACGGGTGAGCAGTTTATCCCAAAACAGATGTTGGTCAAAGACTACGCCATCATAACCAACAAAGACATCTACGATATCTACCCTGAGCCCAGAAAACCGGATTTCTCCAAAGACGCCTGGGTGATTGAAAAATGCAAAATCACGAACCGCGAACTGGTCATGGGTTCGAGAGACCAAGACCCCTATTACCGGTTCGACAATGTGTCGGACGCTCTCTTGGAGGGTTCGGGAATGGCGCGAACCGACCTGGACCCGGAAATCCAGAACCGCCGCTTCGCTCTCCTCGACTACAATTATTACTCCCATTATCTTGATCCAGACCGCGAACATGAGCTTTACAAATTCTACGGCATGATTCCCTTGTGGTATCTCCAACCCGAAACTCGCAACGACAAGGAACGCCAGTACGACGCCATTCCAGGGTGCATCTACGTGGTCGATGGCCAATATGTGGTCTGGAAAAGAATCAGCCCCTGGCGAGACGCCGAACCGCCGTATTTTAAGGGCAATTACATCAAGATCCCCGGACCGGAAGGGTTCTACGGCATCGGAGTTGCTGAGTTGGTGATGGGCCTTCAGATTGAGTTCAACGAAATCCGAAATTCCCGCATGGACAACATCAACTTGTCTATGAACAAGATCGTGGCCGTTATTAAAGACATGGTTCCTCCGGGCGAATGGAAGCGGTTGGTTTCCGAACCCGGAGCGGTGTGGCTTTTCAAGGGCGTTGATGACGTTCGGAAAGCCATTCAACAAATCGAGTTCGGTAACGTTACCCAGGATTCTTGGGAGGCGTCTGCCGAGGTCGCTAAGGAAGCTGAAGAGGTGACGGCGGCTAACAAGATCACGATGGCGGCGGGGGGAAGTTCTCAGGATGCCGGGGGAAGCACCTATCGCGGCCAGATGCTAAACGTTCAGCAGGCCAATGGGCGCTGGATGCTTTACGCTCGTATGTTGGAGTGGCAGGGAATTCTCCCCGCCATGAAGAAGTTCTACCAGCGCATTTACCAATTTAAGAGTTACCAAGATGCCCAGGAGATTCTGGGTCCGGATCGGTCGCAGACGTTTCAGTTCTTGTCGCCGGAGGATTTGGAAAAAGTGGCCCGCTTAGTGCCTCTAGGCGTTATGACACTTGAGAACAAAGGCGTTAAGCTCGCCCAAATGAACCAATTCGCCATGTTGTGGATGCAGCAACCCTGGTTCAAGTCTTTGGAGTTCGCACGGAAGATGGCGGTTGAGATGGGGAACCCGGAGCCGGACTCTATTCTCTTTTCCGATGAAGAGATGCAGCAATACAACCAGTTTAAGCAGATGATGTTTAACGAGATGCCGGGGATGCCGAACGGCCCGCAGGGGCCTCAAATGGGCGCGGGTGGCCCTCCGCAGGGGCTTGTGGGACCCAACGGACAGCCGTTGCCTCCGCAGGGTCCGCAAAGCGGGAATCGAGCCAACGTTCCTGGTGGCGCGCCTGTCTCGGGTAATGTTCCCGGCCCTTTGTACGGAATGCCGCGGCCAGCTCTACAGGCGCGCGGTCCCGGTGCGTCTCCCATGGATCTTCATGGGGCACCGATGTCATGAAAGTGGATATGAGAGACCAACGATTTGAGGATTCTGGTATCTCTGGATTGCTGGAATACAGATCCAGCTATCACGATTTCAATAGCACGATTGTTCATAGGCCCAAACCAGGCGTTAAAGTGTGTCCCTTATGCCTTTTACCCTTGGATGAGTGCCGGAAACCTTATGCTAAACGTGATTGACGGAAATCAGGAACTAAGGGCGGCTTACGTCGCCATGATACAAGGCGAAGGCTGGAAAGATTTGATGAGGAAGTTAAAAGACGAAAAGGAAGCCAAGTTCAACGCGCTCATGCTGGAAGGCGGCGAGAAGAAGATCGACGAAACGCGCGGATTCATTAAGGCTCTCGAATGGCTGGAACAGGAAACCGGATTTATTTTGGATAGACGATGACAAAATATCAACAGCAAAAGGAATTGGATCGCATTGCCGTTTGGATGGGGAATCATTTTCCCGTGCAATACGGGATGTTCGTTCTATTGATCGGCGGTTTTGAGCCGGTAAAGTTTAGCCACAACTAATTTAACAGTAGAGGGGTTGCTCCCTCGAACGGGCCTAAATCCCGACTGATAACCAGCTATTAGGGGCTGATAGACCAGAAATGGTTTGTCAGCCCCTTTTTTGTTGGTCCAGATTTGACCACAACCTCGGGAAGAGGCGGTCTAGAGGAGAAACAACATGAGTGATGAACTAAAGCCGAAACAGGGCGAGACATCGGCGGAGTTCAAGGCTCGCATTGAAGCGAAGGTGGCGGAGAAGAATCAGATCAAAGACTCCGGCCTTCCGTTAACCGGGCAGTTGGCTGCGGAAATCAATGCTCAAGCTACGAACCCCACAACCAATGGCTCACAACCCAGCGGCCAGGTCAAGCCACAACCGGAAACTCCGGCGGCGACAAGGGTGGAATCCCCGAATGCCACGCAGGGGAATGACGTGGTCTTGAAGGATTGGGCAAAGAAGAAGGGAATCAACTGGAACACGTCAGACGACGTACTGGCGGAGCTACGCAAAAAGGATCAGGAATTCCATCGACAGCAAGCCGAGAAAAGAGCGAGTGGCGGAGCGAACGGCCAGCCCGTTTATCCACAACCTCCCGCAGCTCCGGCTTACCCCGTTGGCGTTCCTCAGCCTCCCGCGCCACCGCCTTTCGTTCCGGGTAGTTTGCCGACTGCAGTGATTCAAAATCTCGCGCGCCAATACAACATGAGCCCTGAAGACGTCGAACGTTTGATGAATTTCAACCGTGATTTCTTCGCCGTTTCTATTCAGGGCTATGAAGCAAAGGTGCAAGAGCGTTTTGAGTCGATGCGGAAGGAAAACGAAAAGAACACCGTGTTCAGGGAACTTTCTTCCGATCCGCTGTTTCGCAGGCTAGACGTTGCCCAGGAATTCCACAACGTCTTGGACCAAATGCAATCAGCCGATCCCCACTCGTTTGAGCAAGACCCGGCTCAATACCGTCGGGCCTACGATAAGGCCCTTCAAAACATTGGCCGAAGATCCCTAGAAGGCAATCAGTTGGTGGAAGGAGTTTCACCGACCCCAAGACCCGCTTATCCGCCGAATACGCCGCCCCGACCTTTGGGTACCGGCTCCGGCGGAGGCTACGCTGAAAACGAAGGAAGCATTGGAGAGGAATTCTTCAAGCTGACAACGCCGGAAGCGAAGCGGGCTTATTTGGAGAAGATGGGGCTCGTTTCCCAATACTGACCCTTTGGCAAAAAAGACGGGTGAAAATTAAATGACGGTTACAAGCTCTACAGATGCAGGCATAACAACGATGATCGGGAACTATTACGATCACGTCTTCCTAGAGCGTCTTGAGGCGAATCTCGTGTACGACAAGTACGGCGAGCAGCGCCCCCTTCCCGAAAATCAGGGCAACACGATTGTGTGGCACAGATTGACCAACCCGACAGCGGGTTACGTCCTCGGAGAAGGTTCGACGCCAGCGGCAAGCGTTGTGTCGGCGACCAAAGTCTCAGCGACCTTGGTGTTTTACGGCGACTTGCGTTCTATCTCAGACCAAGTCACAGCAACGGCTGTATGCCCCGTGGTGGAAGAGACCGTTCAAGCGCTTGGTTACGGCGCGGCTTTGACGAAGGACAATCTTATCTCCGATAAGATCGGACTCGCCTCAGCCTGCTCGACAGGTGTTGCGAACGCGGCTTCCGCAGCTCTTCCTTCCGTTTTCTCTCAGGGATTCCCTGTGATGGAAGGAAACTCGAACACGGTGTATTGGCCCACAAGCGGTATCGCAACGTCCATTCAAAATGGGTATTTCTCGACCATTGCGACGATTGCACATATTCGCGAGTGCGTGACGCAGTTGAAGACGTTGAACGCGATTCCGTTTGAGAACAACCTCTACAAAGGGATTATCCATCCCCTGATCTCCGATCACGTCCGTCGGGACTCTACGTTCCCGACTTGGATGGCTTACAACAACCTTCAGGCCATGACAAAAGGCAAGTTGGGTGTTATTGAGCGGGTGGACTTTGAAGAGTCCTCGAACGCGATGAAAGTCGCAGTTCTCGCTTCAGCGTGGTCTACGGGCTATACCTCCGGCGGCGGATCGATTGTAGGAACTCTTATCTTTGGTAAGGGAGCCTACGGCGTGACGAAGTTGGGGGCGAAGGACGCGAAGATCAACGTGGTAACCGGGGCGGACAAGACCGACGCTCTGAACCAGTATACCCTAGTGGGTTACAAACTGGCGATGAGCGCAAAAGTCTTGAACCCTTCGGCGGGCGTTGTCTTAGCTTACTTCAGCCAGTTGGCACCGTAAGGTGGCGCAGTAGTTTTACCCTGCGGTGGTGGTTGGATTCGCATTCCCCTGTGAATTCGCCACTGCCGCAGGGAACTTAAAAGGGGAGGAAAATATATGGCATGGCCAGCAGGCGTAACAAAAGAGGAAATGGCGAAACGGAAAGGATATCAGGGAGATCCAGGAGAAAATATGACGCAGGTTGAGGAAACGCTGGACACGGAAGCCGAGATTCAAAAAAGAATTGAAGACGAGGTTAGGAAACGTCAGACGGAAGAGCGTATCAAATCTGAGATTGAGCGCCGTTTGGATGAAGACCGAGAAAAACAGGCCGATACGGCCAAGGTTTACCTAAAAGATGGCCGAAAATACTGGAAGGCAGATAATCATCCCCTTTGCCTTAACTGTGAACACCGTCAGGAAATGCACCATGATTGGAAACAGGTCCAGGAAATCGAGAACCAAAAAACATGGGTTCAGGGAAGTCCTTTGCCTGTAATCACGCCTGTTATTGTCATGCGGAAGCAAAAGACTTACGACATCGCTATTAAGCCGTGCCAGCACGCTTGTAAATGCGAGGACTACAGGTAAGGTGACTAATTTGCTTCAAAGACGCTTTATCCAGTTCAACGAACCGGACATTTCGCGCGAGGAAGAAGACGCGGTTATTTCCGTCTTGCGGTCCGGCTGGTTGGGGAACGGAAGCGTTTGCAAAGACTTTGAACAGGAATTCTCGAAGTTCATGGAACCCGACGTTCATTGCGTGGCTCTCAATTCCTGCACCATGGGCCTTATTTTGGCTTTAAGAGCCAAGAACGTGGGACCCGGAGCTGAGGTCATTACGTCTCCCATCACGTTTGCGGCGACCGTTAACGCCATCTTAGCCGTAGGAGCCAAGCCGGTC
>Ga0207121_1022_pt1 | contig 37481 bp, 34 predicted proteins | sample Alteio_BWMinHeat_41_FD_153513 | JGI IMG/M metagenome (GOLD analysis project Ga0207121, IMG submission 153513) | Enriched cells from forest soil in Barre Woods Harvard Forest LTER site, Petersham, Massachusetts, United States -... | ecosystem: Environmental > Terrestrial > Soil > Temperate forest >... | reverse complement strand
AACCAGCTACACCACGACCCCGTAGATGAATGGATAGTCTAATATCCGCCGGATATTTTGTAAAGAGAAAAACTGGTGGGCAAGGAAGGAATTGAACCCTCAGCCTTCTGAATGTAAATCAGATGCTCTAACCAGTTGAGCTACTTGCCCGTTAAATTTTGTTATTCAACCTGCTGTTAAAACGGCTGTAAGTAAAATAAATGATAAGCCCGATGACCAGCCAAATCACAAGGCGCCCCCAGGTCTCTAAATCCAAAAAGTACATCATCGCCAGACACACTAAAATCCCCAAGAACGGGAACAACGGAAAATAAGGGCACCTGTATGTCCTGGGGATATCAGGCTGAGTATAGCGCAAGATCATGACTCCCGCACAAACAATGATAAAGGCCAGCAATGTCCCGATGGAGGTCATATTGCCCAATTTGGAGATCGGGAAAAACCCGGCAAAGAAACCCACGAAAACCATGAAAAGCAAATTGGACCGCCACGGCGTGCGCCATTGAGGATGGATGTCAGAAAAAAGTTTAGGCAAAAGCCCGTCGCGCGACATGGCATAAAAAATTCGCGACTGACCCAACAGCATCACCAAGATCACCGACGTAAACCCGCCTATGATACCAAGCTTGATCAATACATGCAGCCAGGGGTACGGCGTCAAATTAATGGCCGTGGCCACCGGTGCGGCATCACCCCGCATCGATTTATAATTGAGCATGCCGGTCAATACAAAGGCGAACAGGATATACAGGATCGTACAAATGATCAAAGAACCGATAATGCCCCTCGGGATGTCCCGCTGCGGATGATGCGCTTCCTGGGCCGCGACTGAAACTGTATCAAAACCGATATAGGCAAAGAAAATGATCCCTGCCGCACGCATGACGCCGCTTAGCCCAAATTCCCCGAAGGTGCCGGTGTTAGGAGGTATGAACGGCACATAATTACTTGGTTTAAGATAATGAAAACCCACGGCGATAAAGGTAACCACCACCGCCAGTTTGACGACGACGATAATATCATTGACAATGGCTGATTCCTTGATGCCCAGCATCAATAAAATGGAAATGACCACAATGATCAACATCGCCGGGATATTGACCAATCCATGCGCCTGACTGCCATCCGGCATGGTAATAACATCAAAAGGACAGGCGGCTAAACGGGCCGGGATAGTGAGACCGAAATCATGTAAAAAGGAACCCACATACCTTGACCAGCTCACCGCCACCACTGAAGCAGCCACCGCGTATTCCAAAACCAGGTCCCAGCCGATGATCCATGCGATGAACTCGCCCATGGTCGCATAGGCATAGGTATAGGCAGAGCCGGCCACAGGGATCATGGACGCCAGTTCGCTGTAACACATACCCGCGAAAGTACATCCAATGGCCGCCACCACGAAAGAAAGAACTACTGCAGGCCCCGCGTTTTCCGCCGCGGCAATACCCGTTAAAGAAAACAGTCCCGCCCCGATGATGGCACCTATGCCTAAAGAAACTAAATTAAGCGCCCCCAAAGAACGCTTGAGTTGATATTCCCCGCTCTCTGCAGATTTAATCAATTGGCTGATCGGTTTTTTGACAAAAAGGTCCATGCTCCTCCTTATTTAATTTCTTCTAAAATCTTTAGTGCCGCGGCACGCGGGGAGGCCGCTTGAATGATCGGCCGGCCCACTACCAAAAAATTACTGCCCTGCTCAATAGCCCCTTTAGGTGTCGCCACGCGTTTCTGATCATTTAAAGACGCCTCCGCAGGCCGTATGCCCGGGGTCACGATCAAAAAGTCTTGGCCTAATGATTGACGGATGGCTGCTGCCTCTTCAACAGAAGCCACCACCCCGTCCAAACCAGCCTCCTTGGCCAGACGGGCACGCTCTAAAACAAGCTCCTGGGTGCCAACATCCTTGGCTGTGCTCGTCAATACCGTAACACCAACGATCAATGGCCGCTGCACTCCCAACGCTTTGGCTTGCATCTGGGCGGCCTGGGCTGCGGCTTCAAGCATTTCTTTGCCGCCGGCGGTGTGCACCGTCAGCATAAAAAGTGGGGCAAAGCCAGGATCATTATTGGGAGACACACTCAAAGACACCGCGCTTTTAACTGCCGAGGCAACCGTATTGGGTATATCATGAAATTTCAAATCCAGAAAAACTTTTTTTCCCTTTGATTGCAGGTAACGGGTACTAAAAGGCCCCTGCGCGGTGAACATCTGGCTGCCGACTTTAAAAATCTCGACGGAGTCTCCCAGATCGTCGATCAGCCGGCTGGCTTCGTCAAAAGTTTCCACATCCAGCGCCACTATTAATTGGGCTTTGCTCATGTCTTCAAACTTCCGATGATCTCGCGGATATCGTTGATTTTATTCTCTTTCATGAAAGATTCGATTCCCTCCAAAACATCGACAGGCGCGCGGGGATTGATAAAATTCCCGGTACCCACCGCCACCATCGTTGCTCCTGCCATAAGAAATTCCAGGGCGTCAATGGCTGTCATAATGCCCCCCATACCAATGACCGGAATTCTAACATGGCGGGCCACCTGCTGCACCATATAAACGACGATGGGCCTGATGGCCGGTCCTGACAATCCGCCGGTAAAATTACCAATGCGGCTCTTGCGGGTCTTGACATCAATGGCCATGGCCGTAAAAGTATTGACCAAACTCACCGCGTCGGCACCGCCTTGCTGAGCAGCCTGGGCGATTTCGGCAATGTCCGTCACATTCGGCGATAATTTGGCGATAATGGGAAATTTGGACAGAGACTTCATCTTGCCCACCAGCCGTGTCGTGGCAGCAGGGTCCTGGGCCACCAAAACTTTATGCTTAAGATTGGGGCAGGACAAATTCAATTCCACCGCTGCGATACCTTCCTGAGTATTTAATTTTTCAATGATGCCAACAAACTGATCGTCGTCATGCCCCAGGATGCTGATGATCAAAGGCACGCCGATCTTCTTTAAGGCAGGCAATTTATGGGTGATAAAGCCGTCAATACCGGGGTTTTCGATGCCGATGGCATTGATCATGCCCGATGGTGTTTCAAAAATGCGCACCGGCGGATTGCCCACCTGAGGATAAAAGGTCACTGTCTTAGGGACGATCGCCCCCAGCCTCTTGACCTCCTCAAGATTGTAATAGCGCTCGGCATGACCGAAGGTGCCGGAGGCCACGGTCACGGGGTTTTTAAAAGTAAGGTTAGCGATGTTGACTGATATATTCATGAACTCCCCTAACCCCTCTTTATAAAAAAGAGGGGAATATCACCTCACTCAAATTAAACGCCGGGCCGTCGTAACAAACGGTCTTAAAGCCGCTTTTAGTCTCGATCGAGCACCCCAGGCATGCCCCTAAAGCGCAGGCCATGATCTCTTCACAAGCTGCCTGGCCGGCAATGCCATGCTCCTGGGCAAAGACCTGCACGGCCTTCATCATGGGATTGGGCCCGCAAGTATAAATAAACGTGCGCTTGGAGTCCTTGCTGATCTTGTCAAACAAAACGCTGACGCGTCCTTGGACGCCGACAGAACCGTCATCGGTGGCAATATGGACCTTGACCCCGTTATCCTTGAACTCCTTCATCGGGTACACATGCCCGCGGTCGCGGCTGCCGAAAAGTAACACCATATCATATTTTTTCTTTTTGAGCACGTCGGAAAGAATAAGCATAGGAGCAATGCCGATACCCCCGGCGATCAATATTACCTGTTTCGTGCTCGGCGGAGGCATTTCGAATGGCGTACCCAAAGGGCCTAAAACATCGACGATATCGCCTTTTTTCTTTAAGGAAAGCAGCTTGGTGCCCGGGCCCACCACATCGTAAAAGATCTCGACATGCTTGGGGGCGCGGTAAACGCTGAAAGGGCGGCGGAAAAAAGGCTGCAAGCCTTCCTCATCGGTGCGTATATGCACGAATTGCCCCGGTCTGACTTCTTGGGCCAGATCAGGGGCGTCAAAGACCAGTCGCAAATACTGTGGAGAAAGCTTTTCATTGATGAGGACTTTATATTTGTTTTGTATCTTTTCCATGAATAATCTTGCTGCGTCATTGCGAGGAGCATTTTTCAGCGACGAAGCAATCCCTTTAAAAAGATTGCCGCGCTCCCTGCGGTCGCTCGCAATGACACGAGTTTACACTATCTGCTTATTTTTGGCAATGCCCGCAATAAAATGTGCTGCGCCCTGCCTGGAATATGCGCTGTATTGACTTTTGACAGCGGGGGCATGGCAAGCCTTCACGGGCATAGACGGCCAGGCGCTCATTAAAGCGGCCCTTTTGGCCCGCCCCATCACGGTAATTGCGCATGGAAGAGCCGCGATGCGCGATGGCCTCTGTCAAAACATCCTTGATGATGCGATGGACAGTGTTCGTCTCTGCCGGAGTCACCCGACGGGCACGCCGCTTGGGACTTAAAAGGCTGCGAAAAAGGATCTCGCAGGCATAAATATTGCCGATACCTGCCACAAAGGTATGGTCAAGCAGGACGTTCTTGATAGGGCGTATCGTTTTCCGGAAAGCTTTGCGCATCAAGGCAGGGGTAAAATCTTCTGAAAAAGGCTCGGGACCCAAAACAGTAAGATGTTTGATCTCGTTTAATTTTGCAACCACGCGCAGTTGGCCGAAACGCCTCTGGTCATTGTATAAGAGCCTGCTTCCGTCGGAAAAAATAAATTTTATTCTGGTGTGCCTGTCTTCCATTCCATCAACAATGAGCTGGCCGGTCATCATCAACTGGACAACCAAATATTCTCCCGAGGACAAATGCATGATCACGGCCTTGCCCCGGCGCTCGATTTTATCAATGGCCTGGCCTTTGAGGCGCCGGACAAAGTCCTGCTCTTTCTGACGTAGAATAAAGGCATCCAGAACGATCACATCAGAAAATATTTTGCGGGCAAGGGATTTGCTTAAATCGCGGACAATGGTTTCAACTTCAGGAAGTTCGGGCATATACACCGGTATTTCTTAAGCATTATGGATCTTTTTGATGAGTTTTTTTATTTTTTCCTCTGCGTCGGCAACATTCTTGGCGTCGATCATTCCCTCAATGTTCCAGTTGCCTAAATCAATGACCGGCCGTCCATAGACCAAACCATAACAGATTTCGGAGTTAGTGCCAAAGCTCCCTGGCAAGGCCACGATAATGTCCGCCGAACAGGCAACGATCGTATTACGCGCATAACCGATCGAGGTGGGCAAGGCGATATCAATATGGGAATTGGCATCCCTTTTGTCCTTGCCGGGCAGGATGCCGATGGTTATGCCTCCGGCCTTTTTAGCTCCCAAGGCCGCTGCTTCCATGGCGCCGCCTAATCCCCCGCAGACAAGCACGCAGCCTAATTCACCGATCATCCGCCCCACGGATTCCGCTAAATCCTCGACCCTGGCACTGATGCTGCTGCCCCCGATTACTGAAATAGTTATCTTTTGTTTTCGCATGGCTTTCTTTCCTTTAAATCGTTGGCGCGCCCGGCGGGAGTCGAACCTGCATGAGCAGCTTCGGAGGCTGCTGCCTTATCCATTAGGCCACGGGCGCCCGCTTATTTTTAAGCTTTATAAACCACCTTCCCGCCGCAGATGGTATATTCAACTTGGGCCTTGAGCCTGCGCCCGATAAAAGGTGAATTCTTACTTTTAGATACAAACCCTTCCTGGGTCACTGTCCATTCTTTATCAGGGTCTATGATCGTGATGTCCGCATCATGGCCCTGCTTGATCTCTCCCTTATTCGCCAGCCCCACGATACGCGCCGGCGCCCTGGACATTTTATCAACCATTTTAGGTAAGTCAATGATTCCCGGTTTGACCAATTCCGTAACCGTCAGCCCTAAAGATGTCTCCAGGCCGATCAATCCAAAAGGGGCACCGTCAAACCCCACTTCCTTGTCTTCCTTGGTATGCGGGGCGTGGTCCGTCACAATGCAGTCAATGGTGCCGTCGGCAATGGCTTTTTTGATCGCCTCCACGTCTTCTTTGGAACGCAGCGGCGGGTTGACCTTTGTTGAAGTGTCAAAGCTGCTGCAAACTTCGTCCGTCAGGACAAAATGATGCGGGCATGCCTCGGCTGTCACTTTAATGCCCTGGGTCTTGGCAAAACGGATAAGCTCGCAGGAACGCTTCAGGGACATGTGGGCCAGATGCACCCGGGCGTTGAGATAATGTGCTATTTCGATATCGCGCGCCACGGTCACTGTTTCGGCAATGCCCGGATCGCCTTTCAGGCCTATCCTGGTCGATACAATCCCCTCATTCATGACTCCACCCGCCGTCAACAGGGGGTCCTGGCAGTGCTCGATGATCAAAACATCCAGCATTTTAGCATATTCCATCGCCAATCTAAAAAGACGGCTGTTAAGGACGGACTTGCCGTCGTCGGAAAAAGCCAGGCAACCCGCGGCCTTTAGTTCCGCCATGTCGGTCAATTCCCCGTCCTGCTGGCCCTTGGTGATGGCGCCAATAGGGTAAACGTTGCATAGCCCCACCCGCTGGGCCTCACGCGTAATGAATTCCACGACCATGGCATTATCAATGACCGGATTGGTGTTGGGCATGCACATGATGGAGGTGAAGCCCCCTTTGACCGCTGCGCGCGAGCCGGTTTCAATGGTTTCCTTGTCTTCACGTCCCGGCTGGCGAAGATGGGTGTGAATATCGATCAGGCCCGGTAAAACTTTTTTGCCTGCCGCATCAATGACCTCATGGGTGCCTGCGGCGATACCCGAAGCTATCTGGCTGATCTTGCCATCAATGCATAAAATGTCCTGCGGCTTCTCCCATATTTTGTCAGCATTGACGATGACGGCATTTTTTATCAATAGTCCCATAAAATTACTCCGTTTTTGTCCCTAACACCAAATACAATACCGCCATGCGCACGGCAACTCCGTTGGTCACCTGGTCTAAGATCACCGATTGTTTGCCGTCGGCAACCTCCGCGGAGAGTTCCACCCCGCGGTTGGTCGGCCCCGGGTGCATGACGATCAGGTGATCGCTGCCCTCACTTAATTTGGCCTGGTTGATGCCAAAGAGCATCGAATACTCCCGCATCGACGGCAGAAATTTATCCTGCTGGCGTTCTTTTTGCAGGCGTAAGGCAATGACCGCGTCCGACTGCTTTAAGACTTTTTTTAGATCGTAACAGACTTCAACGCCCATGGCCTCAATGCCGCGCGGCATCAAGGTCGCCGGGCCGCAGACAGTCACCTTAGCGCCCATCTTGGTAAGTCCCCAGATGTTTGAACGCGCCACCCTCGAATGCAGGATGTCCCCGATGATGCCGACCTTTAAACCCTCGATACGGCCGAATTTTTCCTGCAAGGTAAACATGTCCAAAAGCCCCTGAGTGGGATGTTCCCGGCAGCCGTCCCCGGCATTGACCACGGAGCACTTCAGCCCCTGGGCCAGGAGGAACACTGACCCTGACAGGGAATGGCGCACCACCATGGCATCCACGTTCATGGCCTCGATGTTACGGGCTGTGTCCAGCAGGGTCTCGCCTTTGCTCGTTGAAGAAACACTAGCGGCAATGTTCAGCGTGTCCGCGGAAAGGCGTTTGGCGGCCAGCTCAAAAGAAATCCGTGTGCGGGTGGAGGCCTCAAAAAATAAAGTGACCACGGTCTTGCCGCGCAAGGCAGGCACCTTCTTGATATCACGGCTGGAGACTTCTTTAAAAGATTTGGCCGTCTCCAGGATAAGTTCAATGTCCTGCCGGCTTAGATCTTCCAAGCCTAAAAGATGTTTATGTTTCCAGGTCATCGGAGATCCTCCACGATGACCTCATCGGTTTTCCCGTCGGATTCTCCCAGGACGACCTGCACATTCTGGTTTTTGGCGGTGGGGATATTTTTACCCACAAAATCCGCGCGTATAGGCAGCTCGCGGTGCCCGCGGTCGACCAATACAGCCAACTGAATGACGGCAGGCCTGCCGAAATCAGCCAGGGCATTTAACCCCGACCGGATAGTGCGCCCGGTAAAAAATACATCATCCACCAGGACGATCTTCATGTCGGTGATGTCAAAATCAATGGCTGTTTGCCTGACCACGGGTTTGGCACCGACCAGGGTCAAGTCATCACGGTAAAGAGTAATGTCCAAAATACCCGTGGGCACATCAGCGCCTTCGATCTCCTTGATCGCTTTCTTAAGCCGCTGGGCCAAGACGACCCCGCGGGTGCGGATGCCCACCAAGGCCAGCTGATCAACGCCCTTGTTTTTCTCGAGGATCTCATGCGCCATGCGCAAAACCGCCCGGCGGATGGCCTCCTGGTCCATTACTTTAACGCTCGCCATGTGCCCCTCCCTGCAAAAAGAAAACCCGCCGACTTTCATCAGAAAGAAGACGGGTTGCAAAATCAAAGTTGGTGACAAAATTTTTCATTTTTCCCTTCCCAGCTTCACGGAACTGGATTAAAGGTAATGCTACTAAATTTCGGTAAACTATACCACCCATCCGCCCATGTGTCAAGGTCAAAGGGCCTTGGCCCCCTGGTTACTCAATAAGACAAATTCTCCCTTGGGGGCATGCTGGGTAAAATGTTCAATCAAAAGGCTTGTCCTATCTTTGCGTATCTCTTCGAATTTTTTGGTCAGTTCGCGGGCCACGACGATAATGGGATCGTCCCAAACCTCTTGCATGTCCTTTAAGGTCTTCAGCAGCCGGTGGGGTGATTCATAAAAAATGATGGTGCCTTCCCGGCCCTTTAAAGAAATCAATCTGTTTCGCCGAGCCCCGCTTTTAGGGGGCAGGAACCCTTCGAATACAAAACAATGGGCCGGCAGACCTGAGGCTGTCAAGGCGCTGATGCACGCACTGACTCCCGGGACAACAGTAACGGGAATATTATTTTCCTGCGCCAGGCGCACCATCAAAAAACCCGGATCGCTGATACCCGGTGTGCCGGCGTCAGTGACCAAGGCGATATTTTTGCCTGCCATTAAAAGACCTTTAAGATGTTCCGCTTTTTTTAATTGATTATGCTCAAAAAAAGAAGTGAGCGGTTTTTGGATCTGGTAAGCATCCAGCAGTATTTTGGTATGGCGGGTGTCCTCTGCGGCGATCAAATCAACGGATTTAAGGGTCTCAATGGCCCTCAGGGTGATATCTTTAAGGTTCCCGATGGGAGTGGAAACAATGTATAGCATTATTCAACGGTGACGGATTTGGCCAGGTTGCGGGGCTGGTCCACATCGCAGCCGCGCTTGACCGCGATGAAATAGGCCAGCATCTGCAAGGGCAACGCTGCCAGCAATGGGCTTAAAAGTTCAGGGGTCGCCGGTATATCTATCACAAAATCGGCGTTATGCCTGATTTCCTTGTCCCCGCGTGTGGCAATGACAATAACATTGCCTTTACGGGCCCTGATCTCCTGGATATTGGAAGACATTTTTTCATACACATGGGACCTTGGGTTAATACACACCACCGCGCGGTACTCGTCGATCAAGGCAATGGGCCCGTGTTTCATCTCGCCGGCGGCATAGCCCTCGGCGGGGATATAGGAAATTTCCTTGAGTTTAAGCGCCCCTTCCAGTGCGGATGGATAATTGACGTTGCGGCCCAAAAAAAGAAAACAGCCGAAATGTGAATTGGCTTCCGCTACTTTTTGAATGTGGTGCATGCTCTTTAAAACTTCCCTGCTCAATAGAGGTATGCGAAGCAATTGGCGGATGAATTCTTTTGATGCCTTCGGTGTGAGGCTCTTGCGGGCATGGGCCAATTTCAACGCCAAGAAATAAAACATCATCAGCTGGGCGCTGTAGGCCTTGGTGGAAGCGACCCCTATTTCCTGGCCTGCATAGGTGTACAGAACACCGTCAGCCTCACGGGCCAGCGAAGAACCTACCACATTGCAAATGGCGATCACTTTTGATCCCCTGGCACGGGCCTCGCGCACCGCGGCCAGGGTGTCGGCCGTCTCGCCGGACTGGCTGACCGCAAGGACCAGCGTGTGTTTATCAACGATCGGATTGCGGTAGCGGAATTCACTGGAGGTGTCCGTCTCAACGGGAAGCCGGACAAGGTTTTCGATGATATACTTTCCCACCAAGCCGGCGTGATACGCCGTGCCGCAGGCGACAACCAGCACCTTGCGTATGCGTTTTAAGACCTCGTCGGAAACTCCCAGCCCTTCAAGGGTCAGCTTTTTGTTTTTCAGGCGTAAGTTCAACATCTGCTTAAGGATGTCCGGCTGCTCATGGATTTCCTTGAGCATAAAATGCGGGTAGCCTTCCTTGCGGGCCGCGGCCACATTAAATGACACCGTGTCTATCTTAGGCCTGATTTTTTTCCCATCGAACGTACTTATTTCAACCTTGTCCTTGGTCAAGAATGCCATCTGGCCGTCTTTCAAATAAATGACCCTGCGGGTAAACTCCAGGATGGCCGGGACGTCGGAGGCAATAAAATTTTCCTGGTCGCCAAGACCGACGACCAGTGGAGAACCCACGCGCGCCGCAATAAGGGTGTCCGGATGCCCGCTGCTGATGATACCCAGGGCAAAAGTGCCTTTTAGTTTTGAAATGGCCAGACGTACGGCGGCGACCATGTCCCCTTTATAAAAAGAAGCTATCAGCTGCGGGATGACCTCGGAGTCTGTTTCAGAGCTGAATTTATATCCCTTTTTCTTTAATGCCGTTTTCAGTTCCTGGTAGTTTTCGATGATGCCGTTGTGGACAACGGCGATGGAATGCTTGCTGTCGGTGTGCGGATGGGCATTGGCGTCGGAGGGAAACCCGTGGGTGGCCCAGCGCGTGTGTGAAATCCCCGCATGGGCAAAGGGCAGAGGCCGGCTGCGTAGTAATTCTTCTAATTGGCGGATCTTGCCTTTGGATTTACGGACGATGAGATGCGCGTCATGGTCTAAAAACCCTACACCGCTGGAATCGTACCCGCGGTACTCGAGTTTTTTAAGGCTCTCCAGCAGAATGGGAAGGGCGTCTTTATTCCCGACGTAGCCGACGATGCCGCACATAGCTTTATGCTTCCCCTCCCACGGGGGAGGGAATTGCAAAAGGGATGATGATCTCTATAAAGGTTTAATATTGATAAGCGTGATGGCTTTGTTGTAACCGTTTTTGCGGCGGGTAAAATAAACTTCGCCATCGCACGCGGCCGTCAAAGAATTACGGCCGATCACGTTAAGACCTGGCTTCCACTGATTTCCCTGGCGGGTCAAAATAGTGCCGGACTTGACCTTCTGGCCTCCGGAAACTTTGATGCCGGCGGTTTCCCAATAATACTTGCTTGTAATTCCCCCTACACGACCACCCATAAACTAAGACCTCCTGATAAAACCTGACTTGTATAAAGGGTACAATATACATCAAAATCATTCTTTTGCAAATAAAATTATGCCCGGCTTATTTTCCCCCTGCCAAAAGCGGATCTATCTGGGCTTTGAAGCTGGCCAGGTCCCTGGCATCGGTTTTGCGGCCATTAAGATAAAAAGTCGGTGTTCCGCGCACCTCCGCCGCATCTCCCAATTTCATGTCATCCTGTATCTGTTTCTCCCACTGGCCGTCTTTATTTTTATAATCGGCCATCAGCTTATTATAATCCAGTCCCAAGGTTTGGGCATATTTCTTGATGCTGTCGTCTGAAGCATCCCCGCCGTTTTGCAACAATAACTCCATCATCCCCTGGAATTTTCCCTGCTCATTAGCGGCCATGGCTAATTTAGCTGCCGGACGGGAATTGGGATGAAAGGGAAGAGGAAAATTCTTGATGACAGCCCGCACTTTGCCGGGATAAGCAGCCAAAACATCCTTGATCGCCTGATAAAAATGGGCGCAATAGGGACATTGGAAATCGGAAAATTCCGTAATGGTCACCGGAGCGTTTTTGTCCCCGAGAATAGCGGAAACGCCTACAGGAATATTGTAGATCCTGTTCATGTCTTCGGGAGGCGGTTGTTGCGGTTGCTGGGGCTGATTCCCCATGGAATCGATCTTGTTTTGGATCTGCCCCAACTGGCCCTGGATGCCGGCAACGATGGCCATAGGATTTACTTGGGTGCTCAATTTGTCTTCAATGCTTTTTTGTTCTGCTTCGATGGCGGTAAGTTTGACGTCCAAGGGTCTTAAACCGGCGCTGACGGCATTATCAATCCCTCTTAAAAGGACCAACGCTCCACCAATACCGATTAAAACAATCAGGAGAAAAATGACCACACTATTCTTGCTTTCCATAAAATCCTCCGCGGTGTTTTAATATTTCTAAAGAAACGCTGTTATCCTACACCAAATTTAAAAGCTAAACAATAGTATTCTAAAGATTGATATGGCCGTAGTGTTCAATAATATATTTCATGTCCGTCCAACGCTTGCGGCATCCGTAAACGGCAATGATCAATATATCCTTGCCCTTGGGGATATACCCTACAAAACAGGATTGCGCCTCAATGGTGTAGCCGGTTTTGCCGAAAACGCGCTGTTTCCATTTTAAAAATAGTGCTCTGTTATGGGACCTTAACAGACAGCGCCGGCCGTTGTCGGAACAGATGACCAGATACCTATAGGTAATCGCCTCACGGAAAAAATCATACTTGAGCGCCTGGTTAAAGATCAAAGCCATGTCTGAAGCTGTGGTGAATTGGGGGCCTGGCGATGGAAGCCCGTGGGGGTTGGCAAAATGGCTGTGCGCGGCCCCTATCTGCCTGGCACGGGCATTCATCATGTCAACGAACTTGGCCTCAGAGCCTGCCGTAGCTTCAGCCAGGGCCACGGCCGCATCATTGGCGGATTTAAGAATGAGTCCGTAAAGCAAATCCCGTACTTGATAAGATTCACCGGCTCTTAAGCCCAATTTGGTCTGGGGTACTTGGGTTGCGTGCCAGCTCACCGTCACCTTCCTGTCCAAAGGGAGATTTTCCAAGACCAGGATCACCGTCAATACCTTGGTGGTTGAGGCGGGAAAAACTTCCCTGTCCGCGCCAAGGTCAAAATAACGCTGATTGCTCACCGGGTCCCAAAGAAGTGCCGTATTGGCCGTCAGGTGATACGGCCCCTTGAAGTAGGTATGGCGGTAGGCCATCCCCTGCCCGGGAGCCGCCAAGGCAGCTACCAAAACGGCGATCAATGCTGTCCGGAGGGATTTTAACATAGTCTGCAATATACTTTAGGAACTCAGGGGATACAATGATTAATTTAAAATTTTTACCCGACGCTGTTTTTAACTGCCTGGTAAACACATTCCAGGGCCTGGGACACAGCCAGGGTCGGCATCAACATCCCCCCTTCGGCTAAATTAATGCGCCAGCCTTGGGGACAATGGACGATCACAATGCGGATGTTCTGACTCACCGGCCCGTCACAGGCGATCACGTGGACAAGGGCGGTCTTTTTTTTGGCGTCGTACAAAATTTCCTTGAAAGACACCGCCAAGCCTTCATGGGAATAATCTTTGAAACCGAAATTGTCGGGATTAAAACCATCTACGAGATAACTTTGCAAAGCAATATCCTCCTTTGCCCCGTTGGGAATATGCCGCTGCTTGCCCAGCAGCAGTTGGTAAAATTCATGCTGGCCGGCCTCCACCCATTTTTTTTCGAATTTGGTGCCGTAATTGGCCTGGGTGTTCTGGAATTCGACGGAAAACCCGGTGTCCTTGACATTGTCTTGGATCCAGTCGATATAAGGACGATGGTCCGTCACTATTTTCAAAACACCGCCGTCAACCAGACGGCTGTTGACAATCTTTAGGAAATCCGTTGTAAAGAGCCGGTGCTTGGCATCTGACTTTTTGGGCCACGGCGGCGGATAAAGGCAATGCACGCGGGCGATCGTCTTGGGACTAAAATAACGTTCGAAGCCTGCCCTCACATCCAATCTCAAAACCCTTACATTATCAAAGCCACTGCGGCTTAATTTCCGCAAGGTCCTGTGAATGCGTTCGCAGTACTGCTCAAAGCCGACAAAATTGATCTGCGGATTTTGCTGGCTTAATGACGCCAAATATTCGCCATTACCAAAACCTATTTCCACTTCCACACAGTGGTCGTTGGTAAAAACGGTGCTCCAGTCCGTCGGCCGCTTAAGGTCGGCATGGTTTAAAAAAGGCCTTAGTGAAACATAAAAAGCTTTCATGCCGAGGGTATCGAAGGATGTAGGGAGTTAGCCAAAGGCCAGCCGCGGCCGATGAGCTTGCCGTTCTTGAAAACCAAAGGCAGCAATTCATTATCGCTGACGACACCGTCCGGCTGGCGTATGGCTTCGATGTAATACTCGATGACATAGCCCGTAGCCTTAATGACTTGGCTTTTGTAAGGATTGGGCACGGTCAGGGGTTTGTAGCCGGGCGCCTGAAATTCATAGCCGATGACCAATTCTTGCCCCATGATTTGGTGCACTTGATCAAGGCCCATTCCATCCTGGAGCGCTTTAAAGCCACTTTCATTTAACAATATTTCCTGCTGGGTCGTCACCTGCATAGGGTTATAGACAGGGCTTGTGGCGCACCCGCTTAGGGCCAAACTTAAAAAAATAATCCAGGTAGAACGCATATGAAGCTCCTTTTATTGCAGGACCACTCCCGCGCTGTTAAGCGTGGCGCGTATCCGTTGATACCACCACCTGTACCCATCACCACTGGGATGTAAATGATCCAAGCAGTAATATTTAGGAATATCCTTTAAAAATAAATCATTGCTGCGTTCGGCGAACAGATCTACATACAAAACGCCGTTTTCACGCGCCTTCTTCATATAAATCCGGCGCACGGTTCTGGCCCGTTCGGTCATGATCCAGTCAAACGGCCAGATAAATACAGGCGCGGCACCCACATTGCCGGAATGCAAAATGACCACGTGACGGCCTATTTTCTTGGCATCCGCGATGACTGTTGTGATGTCCCGGTCAATATCTTTAAAAGAAGTGAACTTCATGATATCATTGCCGCCGATCTGCACAACGACCAAATCATACGGGGCATACACCTCTTGGGGAAACTCCTCGACTAATTGATTCAATTTTCTGCCGTTGTAACTGTTATTATGAATGTCCGCTTCAGGGAAGTCTTGGCCAAAATAACCCGCGACACTCTGTGTATTATTTTTAGCACCTGTGCCCACGGCCGTGCTATCTCCGATGAACAAAAACCTTAAATGGGCCGCGGGGTTGTCCCTGACAAAAGGCTTGCTGTCATAGGACATCTTTTTAATGTTCAGGCAAATAATAAAAACCTGCACCGCTGCCACGATGGCGGCAGCGGCAGCAACGCCTAAAAGAACATATAGCACATATCGCAAAATTCAATTCTCCTTGTTTTAAGATTTTCCATTATAATAGATTCAGGAGAATTTTACTATGGATGTTTATTTCTTGCGCCATGGCCTTGCGGGCCAGCACGGGGATCCCAAATACAAAGACGACAGCCTGAGGCCTTTGACCCCTGAAGGCCGGGAAAAAATGAAACGCGGCAGCTTAGGGATGCAGTCCTTAGGTTTGACATTTGACGCCATCTTAAGCAGTCCCTATTTGCGGGCCAGGCAGACCGCGGAAATTGTTGCTGAGACCTACAATATAAAAAATAAAAAAATACATCTTACGGAAAACTTGCTCCCTCCGGCTTCCGTTGAAGAATTGCTGCGGGAAGCCCATGACCGTTTCCCAGAATCTCAACGTATTTTATTGGTCGGGCATGAGCCCCATTTATCGGAAATGGTTTCCAGTCTTCTGAAGAGCAAGCCGCTGGCCATTGATTTTAAAAAAGGCGGGCTTTGCTGCCTGAGTATCGAGCCATCGTCGAAAAACGCAAACGGCGTGCTTAACTGGCTTTTGACCCCCACCCAGTTGTGGTTATTGGCTAAAGAAAAACGATAAACACCGCACCTAAAAAACCGGTCCCAAACTCATCAAATATCCTCGATCCAGCTTTTTATTTTGGCAAACAGCATATTGATTTCATCCGGGGTCAAAAGCAGGCCCAAGAAGGACTTGTCTTCGAAGTCCTCGAGCTCCTTATTGTGCCGGCCGATGACAACAATGTCGTGACCGGCGAACTTATTGCGGCGGTTGGCCGCAATGACAAAAATAAAATTGTCCTTGTCAAATTTTCCGTCGACAGAGGTCACCGCAAAAGACAGCAGAAAATCACCTTTAATATACAGCGGCGCCGCTTGATCAACACCAAAGGAAACATCGTGTGACTTGTCTTTTTCAAAGGACATGGTGTCCTGGATGTTTAAAACATGGTATTGTGTCAGGTCCTTCATCTTTGCATATTGATGAAAGCTGGGATCGATCAAATAAATTTGGTTTTCGGACTTATCCACCAGTAATAAAACAATATGGTTGGACTGCGCTGCGGAAAAGAACCCCGGTTCCGTGACCCTGGCGAACTTGACTTCATAGCGCCTGTCCAGCAATGGCTTGATCCGCTCAAATAAAAACGTGGCCAATTCCGCGCAAAGGCCGAAACGGTCCTTCTCTAAAATGACCCTGCCTTGGCTGTCATATTCATGGACGTTGTGCAGTGTCCATGTCCGTTTGTCAAAATCGACACTTAGCGCCACCCTGGGATTGACCATGACCGGAATGCCCGAATACTCCAATGGGGCCATGATCTTTGTAATAGCCTCATAAAATGGGGGGCGCTGATCTGCGGAACCGGCACACGGACAGGCGACGGAAAAAACCATTGATGCAAGAAATAAAACTTTACCATTAAGAACTCTTCCCATATTTTTTAATTATGGTGACATTGTCCCGTGCAAACAAGTTAAAAATGGTTTTTCTGCTTAATTTGTGCTATAAATTATCCCTGTGCAAGCCGCGACCCCCATGATCAGGCAGTACCGCGACATCAAAGCGCGCCATAAGGACGCCATCCTTTTTTTCCGCCTCGGTGATTTTTATGAAATGTTCTTTGAAGACGCCACCCAGGCTTCTTCTATTTTAGACCTGGTCCTGACTTCCCGGGGCAGTGATGCCGCGGGCAAGATCCCCATGTGCGGGGTGCCGTATCACTCCAGCGACAATTATATCGCCAAACTTATCAAAGCCGGCAAAAAAGTGGCCATCTGCGAGCAAATCGAAGACCCGGCCGCCGCCCAGGGTATTGTCAAACGTGACGTCATCCGCATCATCAGCGCGGGAACTTACCTTGATGAATCCGTTGATTCTCGTTATCTATTGGCCGTTTCTCCGGGTAAGACTTTCGGGGTGGCCTTTATCGACAATGCCGGCGGCACTATTTTTGCCAACGAGCTCTCCCCGGCATCCACCGTCGAACTTTTAGCCAAACTTCCCATTTTTGAATGCCTCTACCCGGAAGGCAGGGAAGAAGATGTCAAAAATCTTTTTTCCCATCCTTTAGTCAAAATGCGCGCTATCGCCCTAAGCCCTCTGGGCGATTGGGCCTTCAACCCGGAAATGGCGAAAAAAAGCCTTTGTGATCACCTGGCCACCCAATCGCTCAAAGGTTTCGGTATCGATGATCTGCCCGGGGCGATAGGCTCCACCGGCGCTTTGTTGGAATATTTAAAAACCATGAATAAAACCGGCCTCAAGCACATTGACAAAATCGCCCTCTACACCCAGGATGATCATGTCTTTATTTCCCCGGCCGCGCATTACGGTCTGGAATTGGAGTCCCTGCTTGAAACCATTGACCTGACGGCAACGCCCATGGGCCGTCGGGCTTTTCGTTACTGGCTGTACCATCCCCTGAAAGATGTTGTTGCCATTCAATTGCGGCAAGAAGCAGCCAAGGAAGTAAAAGGCAACGGTCCTCATGCCGGACACTCTCAGTCGCTCGCACGAGTCGGAGAATGTTTAAAAAATCTGCCTGATCTGCAAAAAGCCCTCTCAAGGCTTTCCTGCGGATGCGGCTCCATCAAAGATATCCTGAACATCCGTCAGGGCCTGCTGCGCGTGCCCTTGATTGCCGAAACCTTGGGGCATAGCTCCAGTCCTCTTTTGAAAATTCAAGACTTGACCGCTTTGCGTGAGTTGTTGACAAAAACCATCAATCCCGACCTGCCTCTGGCCAAACCTGAAGGTAAGATGATCCAGCCCGGCATTGATAACGGATTGGATGAACTTAAAAACATTCTGGAGAACGGCAGGCTGTGGCTGGCCCAATACCAGGCCCAGGAAATCAAAAAGACAGGGATTTCATCCTTGAAAGTGGGCTTCACCAACGTCTTTGGTTTTTATATTGAGATCAGCAAGACGCGCCAAAACAGCGTACCTGCCAATTACGTGCGCAAACAAACCCTGGTCAACGGTGAGCGTTATATCACCCCGGAACTTAAGGAATATGAAGAAAAATTCCTGACCGCCCAAGACAAAATTTTAAATATTGAAAAACGCATCCTTGATCAGATGCAAGGGGCCATCCTGGCTGAGGTGGCGCGTCTGCACGAAGTTTGTCATCAATTGGCTACGGTGGATTGTTTGTTCGCCTTTGCCCAGCTGTCCGCCTGGCCTAATTATATTTTCCCCCAGGTCAATACCGCGACCACTCTGGAGATCAAGGACGGGCGTCACCCTGTCGTTGAGAAAACTGTGACGGACAACTTCATCGCCAATGACACTCTTTTGGATACTGCTGATAATCACCTGATCATCCTGACCGGCCCCAATATGGCGGGCAAATCCACCTATATCCGCCAAACCGCCGTTTTGGTGATCCTGTCACAGATGGGAGCCCCCATTCCTGCGGCCGCGGCCAGCATGGGGATGGTTGACAAAATCTTTACACGCATCGGCGCCCATGATGATATAGCCCGCGGCCAAAGCACCTTCATGGTGGAGATGACCGAAGCCGCGGACATCCTTAATAATCTCACACCCCGCTCGCTGGTCATTTTAGATGAGATCGGCCGCGGCACCTCCACCTGCGACGGGCTGAGCCTGGCCTGGGCCCTGGCCGAACACATGCATTCTCAAATGGTACGCACGCTTTTTGCAACACATTTCCATGAATTGACCGCCCTGACTGATCAATTTAAGGGGGTCAAAAATTATAATGTGGCGGTCCGTGAGTGGAAGGACAAAATCATCTTCATGCACAAGATCGTCCCTGGAGGATCAGATGATTCTTATGGGATTTACGTGGCCAAATTGGCGGGGATCCCTGAGTCGGTGATCAGGCGTTCCAAAGAAATCCTTTCCGATCTGGAGATCGGCACACCCGATCCTTACGCGAAAAAAAATCAGCAATTAAAGCTTTTCACCCCCGGCAGCTCTCCTGCGCCGGATCAACTGCGCGCAGCACTTGAAGAAATCGACATCAATGACCTTACGCCTATGGAAGCCTTAAAAAAATTGGATGAATTAAAACGCAAACTATGATGACTAAAGTAAACATCCTCGCCCCCGATGTGATTGCCAAGATTGCCGCCGGAGAGGCGGTGGAGCGCCCTGCTTCCGTCGTCAAGGAGCTCCTGGAAAACAGCCTTGACGCTGGGGCAACACGCATTGAAATACATCTCAGGGATGCGGGTAAAGAGTTTATCCACATCAAAGACAATGGTTCGGGCATTGCTCGCGCTGATTTAGAAAAAATATTCCAGCGTCATGCCACCAGTAAGATATCCTCCATTGAAGACCTGGAAAAACTGCATTCAATGGGTTTTCGCGGGGAAGCACTGTATTCCATCGCAGCGGTAAGCGATGTGGTGCTGTCTTCACGCACCACCGCTGATGAGGGCTGGCAAATCCATGTCCGGGGCGGCGCGCGCCAGCGCTTTGAGCCAACGGCTATTCCCCAACCCGGAACGGACATCAAGGTTGCCGAACTTTTTTTCAACACGCCGGCCCGCCGTAAATTTCTCAAAAACAACACGTCGGAATTAAATCAAATCCTTAACATGGCGCTGCCTTATACCTTGATTTATCCGGACAAGAGTTTTTTGCTGACCCATGCTGGCCGCAGTCTCCTTGATTTAAAACCCGCCCCTTCGTGTTTGGACAGGATTGCCGCGGCGCTCCATGTCGATATGAAGAATTTCTTGCAGACCGACCAGGAATTCGTCGAAGAAAAGATCCGTTTAAAATTGATCTTGGGCAATATCAATGTCCAGCGGCCCCGGCGGGATTTGCAATTTATTTTCATCAATGACCGTCCGGTGGACAGCAGGAATTTAAGTTTTAATCTCAATGATGTTTATAAGCTCATTATGCCGCCGGGCGTCTACGGGGCTTTTATCGTCAATATCACCCTTGATGCCTCCAACGTGGATGTCAACATCCATCCCGCCAAACGCGAGGTGCGCCTGAAAGATGAGGGACGGATCATCAGCCTGCTGCGCCGCATAACGGAATACCAGCTGATGCACAAAGGACAAGCCCGGGAGTTTTCCTCAACGCAATTTTCCCCTCCCGGTGCGCAGTCTGGAGGATTGCCGGTCGACAAGATGATCTTTGCCCCCGGACAATTACAAGCAAAATTTAATCTGGGCACCACGTATGCCAGAAATGCTGCTGCCATTGGGCCTTTGGACACACAAGATACTGGTCTTCCCTTGGATTTTCAGCTTTTCGGCGAAGAGAACACCTTGCGCTCTAAATTCAACCGCGCCAGGTTTCTGGGGGCTTTCCTGCAAAAATTCCTGATCTTTGAAGCGGATGAATCGCTGTTAATCGTTGACCAGCACGCCGCGCAGGAGCGGATTATGTTCGAAAAATTCAGGGACCAGATCGAAAAGGCCAAGGTGGAAAGCCAGCCTTTGCTTACCCCCTTGCTGCTTAAACTGACCCCTCAGGAAAAAATCGCGTGGGAAGAAAATCAGGAAAAGCTGGCTGGGGCAGGCATTGAAACCACCCAATTCGACGATGATACCATCGCCCTGCAGACCCAGCCACTTTTGCTCAAGAACATCGAAATGTCCGTCCGCGCCCTTTTAGCGGGCGGCGAGGCTGTGCGCCTTGACAAAGACACCCTGGCCCGCCGCGCCTGTAAGGCTTCCGTTGTCGCCGGTGACAAACTTGATAGCACCCAAGCCGATCACCAGCGCAAACAACTGCTGGAATGCAAAGACCCTTTCACCTGCCCACACGGCCGCCCGACGCTTATCGAAATAACCCACGCCTTTCTCGACCGCCAATTCCTGCGCACCTGACATGATCATTTGTCGGGAACTTTATCCAGATTATCCTTAAAATAATAATACGCCTTGCGTAAATGCCTCTCAAAGGGCGAATTTTTCCCGTCACCCTGGCCTGCAATCCCAAGCCACTCTTCACGGACATCTGAAAGCTTAAGCCCGTCACGAAGGACCGCATGTTCGTCTTCTGGATTACCTGGCGTCTTCCACCATTCGTCCAAATATTCAAATATAAGCCCGCCGACTGCGTTACCCACCCCCGGACCGCCGGGTTTATTATAGATAAGATCGCGAAAATTACCTTTAAGGTAATTCAACTGTCTGTCTTCGCCGGGCTCCTTGCCGTCTGCATAAGCATCGCAACCATATTCCATAATAAGAACAGGCCGGTCAAATTTATTTTGGGCATCAATAAAAAGGGCCCCGAAGCCTTCCGCCCCCCGGTAAGAATTAACCCCTATGACATCAAGGGCCTGGGCATATTTGTTATAGTAGTCCGAAAGATCAAGCTCAACATTGCCTACGGCAACCGGATGATTCTTGTCTATCTCATGGATCATTGCCGCGACCTCATTGAGGAATTCTGCGTATGCCTGCGGCTGGGAAGACGCATTGGTCCTGGTGGCGTTTACCCCCTTATAACTGCCCGACATATTATTTTCATTACCTAACAACCACATGAGAACAAAAGGTTCATCTTTTAAATCCATCACCTTGGCCCTGACAACGGCCTTCATTTTTTCCCGCTGCTGAGGGTCTGTATAATCCGTGCCCTCATCCCAGGAAGCGCCTGATCCTATCGTATAGGCTCCCAAAAAATCACCCATGATTGCCCTGATGCCAAAGGTCTTGTACATGTCACGCAAAAGAGGTTTATTGATCATCGCCGGGTCATAGGTAGTCTTCGAACTGTTAGGGACATAGAGCCGGATCGTATTGATCCCCATCTCTTTGAGCAATTGAAAGTCTCCGACAGGCTTCCTGCCATCATCGATCCAAGCTTCATAGGGCGCGTCAATAAGCCCATTCTTGTTCTTATCTGTAAACATCCAGCGATCGCCAAAATGGGGGTCGCTGTGGGGCCCTATTCCGATTTCGGTGGGCCCGTAGGTGATGCCCTTGACATAATACGGCTTGTCGTCGACAAACATCTGCCAGTGCCTGTTGGCATACTCAACAATTTTCACCTTCCCTTCGCCGCGTTTTTGGACAACCGGCAAAAAAGCTAAATCAGGGATATCCTTGATCCTCTCCTCGAGCGTTTTATGAATAATTTTTCCGGGATTAAATATAATAACATCATTGCCATCTGCCTTTCGAACACTATACGATGCCCCTTGAAGTTCACAATTAAGATCCGGATAGTCCCGGCACAGGCGTTTGACTGCACTGATCGCAGCCGGCGCGATGGGCCAGGGAAAGTGTTCTTTGGTAAAACCTGTAGAATCGGGATTAAAAACTGCGGTCGCATAATAGGCCTTGACCGCCTGCTCAATAAGTCCTGCGTTTTCCAAAGCTTTGGCCGTAAAAAACAGCTTGACTCCTGGGTCTTCTCCTGCGTCGGCCCAAATAAAAAAAGCCCTTTGAAATTCTTTGGAGCTCAAAATATCCCACCGGGATCCTTTCAACGATCCCTGAGCATTCAACCTTTGAAAATCGGGATCTTTATAAATATCGTCGTTGGGATAAATGCCTTCCCCCAAGGCTTCTTTTAATCCTTCCTTATCATTAACAACATACTGGAAGCCGGCCTCTCCCGCATTTTGAAATTCTCCATATTGCGCATAATCCAAAAAAATGGATGCTCCTGGATTCTGTAGCTGAAACGCGGGTTGAGGCAGGGGGTTGGCCTTAAAATAAGCTACCCAAAAATCTCGGGTCTTGCCGCTGATGCTTACTTGGGGCTGGGCCTGGCTGGAATCATGGCTCCGGTTCTGATTAATGTTCTTGACCTCATCTTTATAATACGTAAGGACAACGCCATAGGCCTCTATCTTGACGTATTTATCGGTATTCTCCACTACCTTCCCCTCAACACTCCGCCCTGATTTAAGGTCAACGGTGTCGGCGAAGGTGGAAAGTGGCAGAAAAAAATATATTAAAATGAATAAAAAAACCGGACGATTGGCCATTTATCTGTGCAGACCACCGTGATGATACACTGCATTTTGACCTTTTTTATTCTTGATCAATGTAAACCCCCTTCTTTGGATTGATGACAGAACCATCTGTCTGGATTTTAAGCTTTACTAACCTATTTTTCTCATCACGTAAATACATGCCATTAAATTTTTCAGCCGCAGCTTCAAGTATGGTTTTATTATTATAATCCTCATTGATTAAAAGGGTTACAATCTTTTCATTTGTATTTATACTGTCAAATCCTCTAAGGCCTAAGATATTTTCTATAACATCATTATTATCAATATCTTGTGGAATAAATATTGTTTTTACCCTGTCCATCTGGTTTGTCTTTCTACTTTCCACAAATACCCTATTATTCAATGTAAATATCCTATTTTTATCCACTATATCATGTAATACGACAATAATATGGTCATTATAATCCACTATTGATACATTTTTTATTTTAAACCCTGCCTGTGCGCTCATACAAACTCTAAAGAGCGCTTCATCGGAAACTTTATGAACAATCAGCGGATATATATTATTAATTAATCCATCCACGGCTTCCCTGATGCAGCGTTCGATGGGCAGCGGCAAATCAATAAAGAAATCTTTTTTATCCTCCAAAACTACCCTGATCCCCTTGGCATGGGTCAAGTAATACGTCCAGTCTGATTCTTTGATATTGTCTTGTGAAAAAGCCCCTAAATCCCAAAATACCGCTTTTAAGAAAATTCTGCCCGCTCCTTCATATTCAGCTGAAGTTTCCATATCATATGCCTTTACAATGGCCGGTGGATTTAACTTGACTGGGGTCGCCGGTTTAGATGGTGCCAATTTCACTTGAGAAAGACTTGATTGGATCTGTTTCTTTTTTGCTTGGGGGATTTTGAACTTATTTTTAGGTTTTCTTCCCCGAGGCGTTATGATGCCTGATTCTTTGAGTACATCATGCACTGAGGATTTGGAAAGACGCAGGCCGAATTTTCGAGATGCGGATTCAGCCAATTGGCGGCAAGAAGTCAACGAATTAGCTTGTCGTTGGCTGACAATGAAATGAATAACCTCGTCCCTTAATTTATAAGTAACACCCATAGAATGTCCAGAATGGACATTATTATAACACCGGATAATTGATATTCAAATTAATTGCTCAACTGCTTCTTTTTCCGCCAATAATTCATCCAGGGTGGCTTTGATTTTTGCTTGAGCAAATTCGTTGTGTTTCAGGCCAGGGACAATGGAATATTCGCTCCCGCTGGAACGCAGCGGAAAACCGAACATGATCCCAGGCTCAACGCCGTAGCTTCCATCTGAAGAAACAGCCGCCGAGAAAAATTCTCCCTGTGGCGTGGGGGTGATGATATTACGCACCGTATCGATCACCGCGTTGGCCGCCGACGCTGCCGAAGAAAGCCCCCTGGCTTTAATGATAGCAGCCCCTCTCTTTTGTACGGTCTCAATAAAAGCACCCTTAAGCCACGCTTCTTCTTTAATGACTTCTGTGACGGGCTTGCTGCTAATGGTCGCATTATAGAAATCCGGGTATTGGGTGGCTGAATGATTGCCCCAGATCGCCACATTTTTGACCTTCTCTACCGCGACACCGGCTTTTTGTGCCAACTGTGTCAGCGCGCGGTTTTCATCAAGCATGGTCATGGCAAAAAAATTCTTTGCCGGAATGTTTTTACATACACTTTTAGCGATAAAAGCATTGGTGTTGCAGGGGTTTCCAACGACGAGAACTTTGCAGCTGGGCTTGGCATTATCCGACAAGGCCTTGCCCTGCACCGTAAAAACGCCGCCGTTGATCTTCAAGAGATCCCCGCGCTCCATTCCTTCCTTGCGGGGCACGCTGCCGACAAGCAACCCCCAATCAATATCTTTAAAGGCAACATTGGGATCCGCGGACACCGACACCGAACGCAGCAGCGGAAAGGCACAGTCATCCAGTTCCATGACCACACCGCCCAAAGCAGGCAGGGCTTTTTCCAGCTCCAATAAGCTCAAATCGACTTCTGTGTCGCACCCAAACATTTCTCCGGCGGCAATGCGGAACAATAAAGCATAACCGATTTGACCTGCAGCACCCGTAACCGCCACCTTTACACGCTTAGCCATAATATTCTCCCTATTTTATAATACCGGGCAAAATATCTCTTGCCCTACGAACTTCTTCAATCTTGATTTCACCAAAAACAATTTCTTCCTTTGCAGCACTACCGCATGCAATGATTTCGCCCCAGGGGGAGACGATCATGCTATGGCCATACGCCTCTATGCCGCGGGCGTCAATGCCCACCTGATTCGGCGCCAGCACATACGACAAATTTTCAATGGCCCGAGCGCGAAGCAGTGTCTCCCAATGGGCCTGCCCTGTTTTTTTGGTGAAACATGACGGCACCGTCAGGATTTCCACTCCCCGGCGCGCGTAATCCCTATAAAGTTCGGGGAAACGCAGATCGTAACAAACGGAAAGTCCCAGCCTGAATCCATCCGCCTTGGCCGTCACGAGCCGCCGACCCGCCAGAAAACAATCCTTTTCTCTGACTATCTTATCACCTATGCGGGCATCAAATAAATGAATTTTACGGTATTTGGCGGCGATTGTGCCGCTGGGATCAATAAAAACGGAGGTGTTATAGGCGCGGGACTGGAAGGCCTTTTCTAAAATGGAACCCAGCAAAAAAGAAGCTTTATATTTCTTAGCTAAGGGAATAAAAGCCCCCACGGTGGGGCCGGGTATTTTTTCCGCCGCCTTTATAAAATTTTCTTTGTCCCTGGCGTCCCCGCGAAAATTAAAGACCTCGGGCAAAAGAATGAATTTGGCACCCTTTTCCAGCGCTTGCCGGGACATGCCGGTTGCCCTGGCCAGATTGGCTTTTTTGTCAGAGCCGGCGCAAAATTGTAAGAGCGCTACCTTCAATATTCCCTGTTTCTTGGCTATTGGAAAGCTTTGTCAACGCGAGGCCGGCGCTTTGAGCATTTCCCCGTATTCTTTATAACACTTCGTATAAAAGGACTGTTTCTTTAATCCGGCGCGCCATGCAGCTAATTTAGGATAAATATTTAGATCAATCTGGGCCATTTCCGCCGGCTCCAGGATTGCCAGCAAGATGATGTCGGCCAACGATATTTCGTTGCTGACAATATTCTTATGCTGGGTCAACTGTTTTTCAATGATCGGGAAATATTGCTTGAGAAATTCAAGTCCGTCGCTGATAGATTTTTCGTTGACGGGCAGTCCTCTAAGCGGGGCAAAAAGACGATTATAAACAACGGGTATAAAATTCGCGCCGATATGAAAAGAGGCATAGTCGATCCATTGCTCAATGGTGGCGCGTTGTTTGACATCTTTGGGATACAACGCTGAATTGTGCTTGTCGCAGAGGTATCTGCAGATGGCATTGCTTTCAAAGAGATGAAAACCGTCATCATCGATGGCAGGGATTTTGCCCACCGGATTGATCTTCAAGAACCATTCCTGTTTTTGTTCGCCTTCGCGCAGGTTAAGAGCCTGCCATTGATGATTGATCCCTAAAAAACTGGCTGTTAACCGCACCTTGATAGCTGGACCTGATAGATCTGAACCGTAGATAGTTAACATATTTGCCCTCCTTGGGTTTGATTCCCCCTCTTTACTTTAAAGAGGGGGTTAGGGGGAGTTCTTGAAAGTGACCCCAGCGGGATTTGAACCCGCGCTGCAAGCTTGAAAAGCTTGTGTCCTGACCAGGCTAGACGATGGGGTCGGAATTAAATCAGCTTGGAATCCGTTATTATATTGCGCCGGCCTTATTCGTCAAGCCCAAAAGATCCCTTCACTCTTCTTCATGGCTGACCACATGGGCGATCGAGGACACCTTGTCCCCAGCCTCCATGGATATCAGGCGGACACCCACGGCACTACGGCCGGTCTCGCGGATCTCCGAGGGAGAAGAACGCGTTACCATACCCTTTTTGGTCACGGCCATGATCTCATCGCCATCAGACACTGTCATGACCCCTACCACCGCCCCGTTCTTATCAGTGATCTTCACGTTGATGACACCCTTGCCCCCGCGTGATTGGGTGCGGTAATCCGCAAAATCCGAACGCTTGGCGTAACCTAATTCGCAGACAGAAAGGAGTTTGGCCCCTGTCTTGTCCACGTCCGGGGCAAAGACCAGCATGCCAACGACAAAATCGCCTTTTTCCAGGTTGATGCCACGAACACCCTTGGCGGAACGCCCCATGTCACGCAACTGTTTCTCAGGAAACCTCAACGAGATGCCTTGGCGCGTGGCTAAAAGAACGTCTTCCTTGCCATTGCTTAAGGCTACTCCGATCAATTCATCTTCCTTCTCAAGGCCAATGCCGACGATACCGCCTTTACGCGGATTATTATACGCGGAGACCTTGGTCTTTTTGACCAACCCTAATTTAGTGGCAAAAACCAGGAATTGATCTTCCCTGAATTCCTTGATCGCCACAATGGCGCTGATCTTCTCTTCGGGCTTGAAAGATAATAAATTCACAATGGCCTTGCCCTTGGCCGTCCGTGAAGCGACCGGGATCTCATAGACCTTAAGCCAGCGCACTGCCCCTAAATTGGAAAATATCAACAGAACATCTTTAGAGGAGGCCACGAACATGCGCTCCACGAAATCTTCATCTGAGGTGGTCATGGCCGTGACGCCTTTGCCGCCGCGTTTTTGCGAACGGTACCCGTCCACGGACAAGCGCTTGACATAGCCTTTATTGCTGATGGTGATGGCCATGTCCTCGTCAGCGATCATGTCCTCGATCTCAATGTCTTCGGCCTTGGCGGCTATTTCCGTACGGCGCTCATCGGCGTGCTTCTTCTTTAATTCAGTTAATTCCTCTTTGATGATGGCATCCACCCTCTTGTCCGAGGCTAAGATCGCACGGTAATTATCAATGTCTTTTAAAAGCTGCTGGTATTCAGCCTCAATCTTGTCGCGTTCAAGCGCTGCCAAGCGTTGTAATTGCATCTCCAAAATAGCCTGGGCCTGGGCTTCCGAGAGGTCAAATTTTTTGATCAAGGCTTCTTTGGCATCTGCCGTTGACTTAGACGCGCGGATTGTTTTGATGATCTCGTCCAAGTGCTTGAAGGCGATCTTAAAACCTTCTAAAATATGCGCCCGGCGAACGGCCTTGTCTAAATCAAATTGTGTTCGCCGGCGAATAACGAGACGGCGATGAGCAATGTAGTAATCCATCAGTTGTTTTAAATTCAGGACCTTGGGAGATTTATTGACCAGGGCCAAATTAATGATCCCAAATGTGATCTCCATCTGGGTGTGCTTATAGAGATAATTGAGCACAATATTGGCATCAACCTCACGGCGAAGCTCAATGACCACCCTGATGCCTTCTTTGTTGCTTTCATTGCGGATATCCGTGATCCCGTCGATCTGCTTATTCTGGACCAGATCCGCAATGCTTGAGACCAGGTTGTCCAAATAGACCTGGTAGGGAAGCTCGGTGATGATGATGGCTTCTTTATTGCTCTTTTGCTGCTCAATGCTGGCACGGGCGCGTATCGTCACCTTGCCGCGGCCGGTGTTGTACGCGTCCACAAATCCTTCCTTGCCGCAAATGATCCCTGCCGTGGGAAAATCCGGCCCCTTGACGAATTTCATGAGCTCTTTAATCGTGGACTCGGGATTTTCCAATAAATGCACAATGCCGTCGATGATCTCTCCCAAATTATGAGGCGCCATGTTGGTGGCCATGCCCACGGCGATCCCTGAAGAACCGTTGACCAACAGATTGGGGATCATGGCCGGCAAAATATCCGGCTCTTGATGCTGCCCGTCAAAATTGGGACTGAAATCAACCGTTTGTTTTTCAATATCATTCAACATCTCTTCGGCAACCGAGGCCATACGCGCCTCGGTATAACGATATGCTGCAGCAGCGTCCGGGGCGATAGAACCAAAGTTACCCTGTCCGTCGATGAGAGGATAACGTAGGGAAAACTCCTGGACCATGCGCACCATGGTGTCATACACCGCGGAGTCACCGTGCGGATGGTATTTAGCCAATACTTCCCCGACGATAGCCGCACTTTTCTTATAACGCTTATTGTGCTCAAGATTAAGCCCCTTCATGGCGTACAGGATGCGCCGATGCACGGGCTTGAGCCCATCGCGCACGTCAGGCAAAGCACGGCCGACTATAACGGACATGGAATAGGAAAGGTAGGAATCTTTCATTTCCTCTTCGATATAAACCGGGATAATGCGTTCTTTTTTGTTCAAATCACGTGACATGAATCTGCCTTTCTATGCTTGTGCACTAAACATCCAAATTTTTAACTTCATGTGCATTGTCCTCAATGAATTTACGACGGGGTTCTACCTCATCACCCATGAGCATGGCAAAGGTCTTGTCCACTTCCACCGCGTCTTCAAGCGCCACTTTAAGGATCGTGCGTCGCTCGGGGTCCATGGTGGTGTCCCAAAGCTGTTGGGGGTTCATTTCCCCCAAACCTTTATACCGCTGCGTTTCCATGCCTTTTTTGGCGGATTCACGCACATAATAAAGGATGTCAACGACCGACATCAATTCTGTTTTTGTTTTATCATCCTCAATGACAAATAACGGTTTCAAGTCCACCTTGGGCTTGCCTTTTTCCTTTTTATCCTTGGCTAAAAGCACCTGCTCTTCTATGCTGCGCTTGTAGTCCTGCAAAAATATGTCCAGTTTATCGAGCTTTTCCTGCAGGGGCTCGATCTCTTCGGATTCAAATACTTCGATATATTGTGTTTCCGTATCGTTCTTGGTTAACTCGCCTAATTCTTTATCATCAAAAACATATTCTTCTTGAGAGCCCACCTTAACCACATAACGTGGCATTTTTTTTCTCTTGGCGTCATATTTATCAACATAGGTGCCAAAGTCCACCCCTCGGCGCTTAAGACGCTCAGCAATATTCTCCAGTTCAACCAAGGCTTCAAGAATATCTTTGACCTGCGCGGGGGTATAGGTCCTTTTGCCCTCGAGCTTGGTCAATTTAATGCCGTCCGTCCCCAAATCCAGGATCAGGGCATTCATTTCCTTCTCGGTTTGGATATATTCTTCCCTTTTCCCACGGGTTACCTTATATAAAGGGGGTTGGGCGATATACACAAAACCTCCTTCAACAAGCTGCGGCATCTGCCTGTAAAGAAGGGTCAGTATCAAGGTACGGATATGCGACCCGTCGACATCCGCGTCGCACATTAAAATGATCTTATGATAACGCAATTTCTCAATGTTAAAATCCTCGCTGATGCCCGTACCTAATGCCGTTATCATGGTGCGGATCTCTTCATTGCTTAAAATCTTATCCAGGCGTGATTTTTCAACATTTAAAATCTTGCCTTTCAAAGGCAAAATAGCCTGGAAGGAACGGTCCCGTCCCTGTTTGGCGGAACCGCCGGCCGAATCCCCTTCCACCAGATACAGTTCACACATGGCGGGGTCCTTCTCAGAACAATCCGCCAGCTTGCCCGGAAGGCCTCCGGAATCCAACGCCCCTTTGCGCCGGGTGAGCTCGCGCGCTTTCCGCGCCGCCTCACGCGCACGTGCCGCCATAATGACCTTATCAATGATCTTGTTAGCCACCGACGGATTTTCTTCAAAGAAACGGGTCAGCGCCTCTAAGGTCATGGATGCGACCAAGCCATCGACCTCGGAATTTCCCAATTTTGTTTTCGTCTGCCCTTCAAACTGAGGTAGGGGGATCTTAACGGATATCACCGCGATCAATCCTTCACGGGTATCATCCCCCGAGATGCCCACTCCGTCTTTTTCTTTAAGCAAATTCTTGGCCTTGGCATAATTATTAACGGCGCGGGTCAATGCCGAGCGAAACCCTGAAAGATGGGTGCCTCCTTCAACGGTGTTGATGCTGTTGGCATAAGAAAAAACCGTTTCATTGTAGGTGTCGTTGTATTGAAGGGCGACTTCCACGTTGATATCGTCTTTTTCTTTTTCAAAATAAAAAACCTTGTTATGCAAAGGTGTTTTATTTTCAGAAAGATGTTCAACGAAAGAGACGATCCCGCCTTTAAATAAAAACAGGGACTCTTTGGGCTTGTCCCCGCGATTATCGACCAGCTTTATAGAGATGCCCTTATTCAGAAACGCCAGTTCGCGCAAACGCTTGGCTAAAATGTCATACGAAAAATGCAGCGTTTCTTTGAAAATCGTTTTATCCGGCTTGAAGGTGACCTTGGTGCCCGTGCTTTTGGAGCTTGCTATTTTAGAAAGCTTGGTCACGGTGTTCCCGCGCTCAAAACGCATGTGATAGACGCCACCGTCCCGTTTGACATCCACTTCAAACCATTCTGAAAGAGCATTGACGCAGCTGATGCCGACCCCGTGCAAACCACCGGAGACCTTATAGGTATCTTTATCAAATTTACCTCCGGCGTGCAAGGTGCTCAAAACCACTTCCACCGCGGGTTTCTTTTCCGTCTTGTGCATGTCCACCGGAATCCCGCGCCCGTTATCAATGACTGAAATAGATTCGTCATGATTGATGATCGTTTCAATGCTCGTGCAATACCCTGCCAAAGCCTCGTCAATGGAATTGTCCACGGCTTCATAGACCAGGTGGTGAAGGCCCCGGCTGGCGGTGTCTCCGATATACATGGCCGGGCGCATACGCACGGCTTGCAGTCCTTCTAAAACCGTAATATTGCTGGCATCATAGCTGCCTTTTTGTTTAGCTGGTTTTTCTTCTGTCTTCATAGTCTCTCTTTCAAGACCCCGCCGCTTGGCCCTACAGGCCAGGCAGGGCTAATCCTTTATTTTAATTAGGTCCCACTTTAAAATTAATTTTCACGATCGACGGAAATTCTTTTCGAAGTTCCTTTAATAGTTCTTCCCTGTTTAAATTCAGCCTCACTAAACGCATGGACGAATCTGCGCTGATGGTGAGGCATCCGTTTTTAAAATCCGTTACACTGCTGCCCTTGTCTTTGGAAATCCTTGTCCATGCTTCCTGGATGTCTTGCGAAGAGCCGCCCTTGCCTGAAGACAGTTGTCCTATCACCCCTGAAACGATATTCTTGATCGAATCCATCTGTTATAGTCTCATCGGAAGGGCTAAATACAAATACTCTTTGAGCCGCAGCACACAGGGTTTGTCCGGACCTAAAAATTCCATGGGTACGAATTCCTCGTTGATATTTTTAAGCACGTCGATAAAAAATTGGGGGTTAAACCCCACGATCATTTCCTGCTGTCCGTATTCAACCGCCACTTCTTCCCGGGATTCCCCTACATCTGGAGTGGTCTTAGAAATAACCAGCTTGTCCTTAAAAAGTTCGAATTTGATGGCCTGAAAATCGGGCGTAGAAAGCAGGTTCGCCCGACGGATAGCTGACAAAAGATCCTGGGTCCTGACCCTGGCCTTGTTATTGCCTTCCTTGGGGATCACTTGCTTATAATTAGGGAACTCGCCTTCAATAATTCGCGTGGCGATCAAAACCCCGTCAATATTGAATAAGACCTGGTTGACCCCATGGATAATGCTGACCTGCCCTTCTTCTTTTAGATTACGGTTGATCTCATTAATGGCTTTGACCGGGATGATGATATGGAAATCTTTGGAAGCAGGATGGATTAATTTTTTTTCAATCTTAGCCAGACGCCGTCCGTCCGTTGCCACCATGCGTACCACATCTCCCGCCACTTCCAACAAAAGTCCGTTTAAAACATACCTGGACTCTTCATAAGAAACAGCAAAATGCGTCAGCCGGATCATTTCTTTTAAGTCCACTTGTTTAATTAAAATAGAGTCTTTGTCTTTAAATTCCGGGAATTTAGGAAATTCTTCTTTAGGTAATCCATTGAGTTTAAAGCGGCAATTCAAACCCTCAATATCCACCTGATTGTTTTTGCGCGCCATAATTATCACATCCCCACTAGGCAACTCACGGACAATGTCACTAAACCGCTTGGCAGGAATAGTGATCGCTCCCTGTTCATAGACATGCACAGGTAATTCACAGGATATGCCGATATCTAAATCGGTGGTATTCAGTTTCAATAAGCTTTCCTTTGTCTCTACAAGCATATTGGATAATATAGGAAGTGTTGCTTTAGGGGAAACAATGTTGCTGACCGTTGCAATAACTGCCTGAAGTTCTTCTTTATTCATCTTTATTTTCATATTCACAACCCTCTACTCATAATACTTTAGTGGTTAAATTTCAAATAGTAGTAATTGTATTAGTCCTTGTGGATAAATTGAAGGAGAAGTAAATCCTCTATTATTTTCAATGGTTTATAACTATTAACACCTGTGGATAACCAGTGGATAAATATTTCTTTATCCACACTAATTCATTCTAATAAAATGGAATTCAAATGATCAATGCCTTTTTTAACACCCGGATCAGTCATAAACTCTTTTTCCACTTTTTTATAAGCATGTAAAACTGTTGTGTGGTCTTTACCACCGAAAGCAGCCCCGATTTCAGGCAAAGAATGTGTTGTTAATTTACGCGTCAGATACATGGCTACCTGTCTGGGCAAAACTACATTTTTATTGCGTTTTTTATTTTTCAGATCGGCCAAAGACACGCTGTAATAAGCGGCTACTTCTTTCTGGACCATGTCCACACTGATGGTTTTCATGGTCTCCTTGACCATGTCTTTAAGGACCTGTTTGGCCATTGCCAGGGAAATCATTTTCTCTTCAAGAAGCGCGTACGCTACCACCCGGATCAGCGCCCCCTCCAGTTCGCGTATATTGGTTTTGATTTCCTGGGCTATAAATGATACCACATCATCGGGAACTGCCACAGATTCTAATTCTAATTTTTTACGCAAGATGGCCACCCGTGTTTCATAATCCGGCGGTTGGATATCAGTGATCAGTCCCCAGGCGAAGCGCGACACCAGGCGCTCTTCCAAATTGGCGATCTCTTTAGGAGGCCTGTCCGAGCAGATGATGATTTGCTTATGGTGGTCATGTAAGGTATTAAAGGTATGAAAAAACTCTTCCTGGGTGGAGACCTTTCCGGCGATAAAATGGATATCGTCGATAAGCAGGATGTCGACGTTACGGTATTTCTGGCGGAAGGCCTCCGCCGAATGGTGGCGGATGGAATTGATCAATTCATTGGTGAACTGTTCGGAAGACAGGTAACAGATTTTAAGGTCCGGGTTTTTGCTCTGGGCCTCATGGGTGATGGCCTGAAGCAGGTGCGTTTTGCCTAAACCCACAGGGCCATAAATAAAAAACGGATTATAGGCCTTGGCCGGATTTTCCGCCACGGCCTGGGCCGCGGCAAAAGCAAAACGGTTGCCTGCCCCCACCACAAAATTTTCAAAAAGAAAACGGGGATTTAAATGGATATTTTTCTGACTGGGCGCCAAAGATTTTTCAATGAGGTTGAGCTTCTGCCGGGTGTTCTTATTGAGCAGTTCGGAATTGACGGCGAATTCGATACCGACCCCCTGCCCAGCTTCCGCGCGCAGGCAGCGCTCGATGATGGTGCGGTAGCGCTCATCGATCCAGTTCTTGAAATATTCATCGGGAGCCTGGATGGTCAGCACGCCGGGAGTGGTTTCACAAATTTTCAGATGGGAAAACCATGTATCGTAAGAAGTCTCGCCAATGGAGGTTTTAATGGGATTTTGGGCCCTTTGCCAGACGTCAATGAGGGGCAAAAGACCTAATTTCTTCGAATTCAAAGGCTCAGTCATACCGAGGAGATCACAAGTTATCAACAGCTGTGGAAAATTCCCAATTGCTTTGTTTCCGGGGCGGTTATTTTATGATTGTGTTAAGTTCGTGGGTCATTATAACAAAGCTTTGTTTGATTGCAACGATAAATTTTGCGCAACGCTAAGAAGATTGCCTAACTCCCACGGATTTCAGGCTTTTTAGCTTCAAAAAACATATTCTCTATTACTTGCTTTGCGGTAAGGGGTTTGGATTTTGAGATATCCTGTTGCTTGCCCTGCGTTAGGGGGACTCTTTTTGTTGACTTCGTTCATTCCTGTGCTATAATTTCCGAACTATGAAAAAGCACTTAAAGACGCCAACCAATATTGTTGGGAAAAAAAGACACGGATTCCGTAAGCGCATGGCGACTTCCGACGGCCAAAAGGTGCTCAGCCGTCGACGCGCCAAAGGCCGCCGTAAACTTATCCCCTAAAAGCCTCTAGGCTATTGAATGGTCAAAGAACTCCTGGTTTCAGGCATAAAAGCTTATCAGTCTTTAAGCCGCGTCCTGTTTTTTAGAAATTGCCGGTTTCATCCCTCCTGTTCACAGTATGCGCTTGAGGCTGTTGAACGTTACGGCATCGTCCGCGGATTATGGAAAGCAGCAGGGCGGATTTTGCGTTGTTCTCCGGCGACCGACGGCGGGTATGATCCGGTAAGGTAAATTTTATGGAACGCAACACCCTCTTAGCTTTTGCCCTGATCGCAGTAGTTGTACTAGGATACCAAGCGATTTTTCTCCCTCCAAAACAGGCAGAACAGCTAAAAAACACACAAGTAATTGCAGCACATAATCTTAGCGTTTTAGCGCCGCAAGCAACAGAAACCCTTCCCAATAATCAATCACAAACCACAAAAGCAATCATTAATGCTACTGAATATTATATAAAAACCACCAATACCGATTTTTCATATATAAATGTGGGTGGCTCACTCCACAAAATAAATTTTAAAGGCAAGGCCCCTTTTTTTATAACCAATATACTAAGTGTGAGCGGCTCGGAGAATGCCCAGTACACAGTTCAGCAACTGGACAATAAAACAGCAACCTTGGTTTATAGAGACAAAAACTGGCAGATAACAAAAATATTTGAAATGAAGGATAATAATTTTATTAAAGTTAGAATGGAAATTAAAAATTTATCAGAAATGTCCATTCTAAATAATTTCAATTTTATGGCTTTTGATATTGATGAATCTACCATAGACCTTAATCAGAATTCGAGAGAAAGCGCCCTTTACGAATATTCTATATACGCTGATAATAAAATATTCCGTAAAGGAAACGCCATCAAATTTAATGATAAAAATTATAAAAATGGAACGGCTAATATAAACTGGGTTGGGTTTAGAGATCATTACAATGCCGTTGTTATTAAACCGGAATTTGAAACAAAATCCTTTGAAATTAAAGCGGATAACGATAAGCAATTAAACATATCTATTAAACCGAAAGATAAAAATTTAGCGCCAGGGGAGTCGGCAATCTTTGATTTTAGTATTTATGCCGGTCCCCAAAATTCAGAATTAATGAAAAAATATAATCAGGGCTTTGAAAAAATCATTGCGTTTAGTAATTTTGTTATAATTGAATGGATTGCCCAAGCCATTTACCATACAATACCATTTTTTCATGGCATTTTTAAATCCTGGGGAGCATCTATTATATTAATTAGCCTTATAATTTATGGAATAACGTATCCCTTAACATTACAAAGCATGATGTCCATGCGCAAAATGCAAGAAGTTCAGCCCAAAATCAAGGCGCTGCAAGAAAGGTTCAAAAACGATCCCCAGAAGTTAAACACGGAAATGATGGAGATTTACCGTCGAGAAAAGATTAATCCTTTTGGCGGGTGCCTGCCGGTTTTGATACAAATGCCGTTTTTCATGGCTTTATATCAGATATTGTGGCGTGCCCAGTATTTTCAGGGGCAGGGGTTTTTATGGATCAAAGACTTGTCCCAACCGGATCGATTAATAATTTTTCCTTTTTATTTGCCTTTATTTGGCAACGAGCTTAATATATTACCGGTATTAACCGGGTGCATGATGTTTATGCAACAGAAAATATCCAGCAAAAATATTATCGTAGTTGATGAACAACAGCTCATGCAGCAAAAGATGATGATGTATTTTTTGCCGGTGATGATGATGTGTATATTCTATAGATTTGCTAGTTCATGGGCCATATACTTTTTAGTCTTTTATATCCTTTCAACACTGTCGCAATGGAAAATAGCCAAGGCATCGGTTAAAAAATGAGTATGGAAATTAAATCAGAGGCCACGGAATTTGAAGGTAATACCGTAGATCAGGCGATCAATAAGGCCGTATTAAAATTAGGTGTTCCTAAAAACAGATTGGACATTAGGATTGTTTGTGAAGAAAAGCGTGGACTTTTCGGTATGCGGGGAGCAAAAACAGCTAAGATTAAGGTAAAAATAAAGTAATCCCGGTTTCACGTGAAACTGGATATAAGCATAAGAGGCAATAGATGTCAAAAACTATCGCTGTTTGTAATCAAAAAGGCGGTACAGGAAAGACTACTACAACCATTAATTTAGCTTCAG
>Ga0207121_1021_pt2 | contig 37725 bp, 30 predicted proteins | sample Alteio_BWMinHeat_41_FD_153513 | JGI IMG/M metagenome (GOLD analysis project Ga0207121, IMG submission 153513) | Enriched cells from forest soil in Barre Woods Harvard Forest LTER site, Petersham, Massachusetts, United States -... | ecosystem: Environmental > Terrestrial > Soil > Temperate forest >... | reverse complement strand
CGGTTCCCGTTCCCGCGGCCAAGCCGGCTGGTCCATCGACCACCGTGCCAAAGCCAGCGCTTCCAGGAACTGCTGCGGCTGCACCGGCGGCGAAGCCCGCTCCGGCTCCCGAGGTGACTGACCCCGAGGAAATTCTCAAGATGCAGACAGCGCAGCTGTCTGACAATCAAACCGACATTCTTTCGAAGTTTCTCGGATACAACGACGAGCTGAGAAAGCAAGCCGGCGGCTTTCTGGCAAGCAATGGAAAGCTTTTCATCGATAAATACAAGGCGGGCTATGCCAAGGCTCAGCAAGCAGGCCTTCCCGAGGCTGCCTACCGGGAACTCTACAGCAAATATGGGTGGAACAAGCTCAAGGTTCTTAACGAGACTTTGTTCAATCTTCTTGATGAACCCGACCTTCGAAAAGATCCCCTCTCGACGGAGGCGTCACCGGATTTCCAGCCGCTGGCTTTAGTCGCCGGCGTTCCTGACGGCCTAGGAGTAACGGCGCTCGGGCAGGCCATTAACTCAAACGATCCCGAGGCTGCTCTGCGGGGACTTTTGGAACCGGCCGCCGACCGCCTTCGCGTTGAGGGCGGAGCGGACGCTGCGGTCGTGGCTCGACAGCGGCAGATTCGATCTTCTGTCGTTACCGCGAAGGATTACTTGGCACTGTTGGCGGCAAATCAGACGGACGTGGACCGTCGAATCCAGATATTTGAGAGGGTCTTGCAAACGGCACAAATTTACAGCGGCCTCCTTAACGGCACGATCAGCACCACGGCTCTGCGAAAAATGTTCAGCGAAGAATTTGCGAAAAGGAGCAGCGAACAGGCGATTAAGGACAGGATTCCACTTTTGCTGGGTTACGCTTTCGCAAATGAGGGCAAGAAGACGACCAAAAATTCATCGCGATTTGACCCTGAGTCGAGTATCAAGAGCGGTAACGCCGCGCCGGTCACCCGCCGAATCATCGCCTATCGGGCCTTACTGGCTCTCATTCCGCAGGATCTTCAGAGCAAGATCAACTTGGCAGGACTCTTTGACAGCTGGTTTGAGGATGATAAAGCAACCTGGGATAAGATGATGGAGCAGATGACCCGGGATGAGATCAAGAAATTGAAAGGCACCCCCAACGAGGCGTCTTTTTCGGCAGTCATCCTCGCTTTGGCTCCTTTGGCCCCCTCGAATCTTCAACTTCCGGCGCCGACCGTCCCTGAAACTCCGGCTGCGGCCATCCGCCGAGATCTTGGCCTAAGTCTGTTTGGGACAAAGGTCGATGCCCTTGTTTTCTTTTTCTCAAAACCAGCCAACTTCTCCGAGCTGGGAATTCGTGTCTACGCCGCGCTCTCGGAGATTGGCAAGTTTTTCACGCCCTCCTTTTACCGGGAACATTTCGCAAACGGAAACATAGCCAACACCCTGGGCAACCGCCTCTTCGTCGCCGGGGGGATTGTGTTCGTGCTGGCGTCTAGCGCCATCATTCCTGCGTTGACGCTGCTATCGCATTCGACTTCCCTGAGCTTGCCGGCGATAGCTTTGGCGATCGGCATCAATTTGGCGTTGGCCCCAGTGGCCATTGTGGTCGCGCATGGAGCTATTCTCCTGGGGCTTTTTTACTTCTTTGGCTTTAGATATTTCTCACCTCAGGAACTTCAGGTTCTTCAGAGCCTAAAAGGTGCCATGGCGGCCGGGCGAGTGAATCGGGCGACACTACCCGAGGTGCTAGGAATGCCCAGCGTGACCACTGTAGGCCTCGGCCGGCGAACCGTTGAGGCAAGCGCTTATGAAATGGCATCTCAGATTGTTCATGATCAGCTTTCGGGTGATGCGCCGCTGGAAGAGGTCGTTCCTGTGGCGGCGGCTCTACTCGAGAGTCGTCCCGACCAGGTGACGACCTATGGAACGGCCAGCCAGAATTCAGTCACGCAATCGCAGGCCCCGATCGTCACGGTTCGGATCGTCAGGCCTCAGGCGAGCCTCGATTTGGAAATTGGCCTGCTTCTTGCCTCGAAGAGGGATCAAGATCAGGTCGTGTTGGCAGTAAGCCGAAAAAATGTCGACGCCGATGCCCTAAGCGCGCTCAATCGCACCTATGGATCGCGAGGTGTCCACATCGTTTACGATTCCCATGATTTGAGCGTGGAAGGCCTCCAAGCCATCACTGGATTGTCAGCTCTGGGCCGCGTCAAAGTCTTTGTAGACCAAAAGGCCCGATCGGGAATGTCTGGCGCAACGGTTTCAAGTCTTCGCCGCCTCGAAGCCAATCGGCAAGGCATACCCGTTAATTTGTATCTGACCGTCGGAGACCGCATCGACCTTATGGTCGCAATCCGGATCTCCGTCTCGCAGTTGTCCAATCTGCAAATCATGACCGAGGCGCTGGTTCGCGTCCAAGCCTAATCCGGTACTTTCTTTCCTCAGAGCGAGCCGACTGGCAAAGTTTCCGTGCCTTATGTACGCTTGTTGCAGAAAAGCGGTACACTCCGCCATCTGAACATGATCCATCAACCCATCGTCCTTGCGTTCGTGCTTAGCGGTCTCGTGGCAGGCGTGCTTTGGTTGGAAAAAAAGGCAGCCTTCAGGCCTCTGTTTCACTATCTCCCAGGCGCGTTTTGGTGCTATTTCCTGCCGATGGTAATGTCAACGATGGGATGGCTTCCCGAGCAATCCGCCGTTTACGTTTTTCTGACCACCTATGTTTTAAGCGCCTGCCTGATCTTGCTTCTTCTCAACATCAACCTCCCGGCTATTTTTAGATTGGGGCGCGTTTCTTTGACGGCCATGGCGGTAGGCGCGGCGGGAATCGCTGTGGGGGCCGTGGTCGCCTACTCAATTTTCGCCCGTTGGCTGCCGCCGGAAACATGGAAGGGCATTGGTGCCTTGTCAGCCAGTTGGATTGGCGGCAGTGCCAACATGCTGGCCGTTAAAGAAGGCCTTCAGACGCCGGATTCGGTTTTCGCACCCATGGTTATTGTCGACACGGTGATCACCTATTCCTGGATGGGTATTCTTGTCGCACTCGTTACGTTTCAGGATCGCTGGGATAACTGGGTTGGGGCCGACAAAGCCGCCCTAGCGGACGTCAACCGAAGGCTTTCCGAAATGAATACGGGGTTAGAAGTGGGCGGGAGAACCGCCCCTATATGGCACGGCATCTGGCTCTTGGGTTTTGGCCTTGCGATTGGCTGGCTGTGCCTCAAAGCGGGCGAGCGGCTTCCTGAATGGAGAAATGCCGGACTGACCGCAACGGGTTGGTCGTTCTTACTTGTCACCTTCGTAGGCGTGATCTTTTCCCTGACGCCGATTTCCCGTCTTGAGCGTTTTGGAGCGTCCCAATGGGGTTATTTATGCCTCTATTTACTGCTGGCCGCCATCGGCTCTAAGGCGCGGCTTCAGTACATCCTCAAAGCGCCGCTTTTGGTGGTGATGGCTTACGTTTGGGTCCTCGTGCACGCGGCAATTCTCGCTACTTACGGCTTTTTTTGCCGCGTACCGATGTTTTTCCTGGTCACTTCCAGTCAAGCGAACATCGGCGGCACGGCCTCCACACCAATCGTGGCCGGGGTCTATCAGCCGAGGCTGGCTACGTTGGGCCTTCTCCTTGCCATCGCCGGCAACGTGATCGGCACGTACGCGGGGATGCTGATTGCCCAGGCTTGCCGCTGGGTTCACCCTTGACCGAAGTAGGGGAAAGGCCAAAGAGACGATGGCACTCCTTAGTTGAGGTTGCCGCCTTCTATATTTGTCTTGAAGGATTCATCTGGGCGGATCAGTACCGGCCGCCGGCTCCCATAATTGTTCTCATCCTCCTCGCGCTTTGCATCTTCTCTAGTCGAATGCACCGAGACTCGCTGGAAAGAATCGGGCTGGCCTCCGCGAACTTCAAGCCCGCATTCGCGCTGGCTACCAAAATCTGCATTCCATTCCTCGTGCCGGCTTATGCCATCGTCGCCTATCGAGGTTTTCGAGGCGAATGGAATCTCTGGTTCAGCTTCCTGGGGTACCCCATCTGGGCATTTGTCCAGGAATATGCGCTCTTGGGTTTTGTGGCGAACCGACTTGAGGAAGCAATTAGCTCGCGAGCGTGGATTCCCTGGCTGAATGGGCTTTTGTTTGCCTCGGCTCATCTGCCCAATCCCGTTCTCACCATCGCGACATTTATTTCTGGAACGCTCTTCACGGCTCTCTTTTTTAAGCGGAGACATCTCGTGCCGGCAGCCGTGTTCCACGCGCTGTTCGGCGTGGCCATTTGCATGGCATTCAATAACTTTCCCGGGATTATGTCCGTAGGACCCGGCTATCTGAGACGCTTCCAGTGAGCGTCCTTCTTTATAATGCAGGATGAATATTGAATATAATGATTAATTACCGCGTATGAGCGACCTTACAATAAAAGAAGAGCTGGTTTATTTCCCTTCCTGGGTGGCGGGCCGTCCTGGATATGCCGACCGAATCCGGCAATTATTTCAAGAATATCATCAAGCCAAAAACATGCGCATGACTCATCAGCGGAGCCTAATTCTTGATTACCTATTGGACGCGAATCATCATGTGGGAATGGATGAGATTTATAAAGCCCTGAAGCCGAAAGGGGTTGGAAAGGTCACGGTGTTCCGCGGGCTGAAAATGTTGGAAGAATGCAAGCTGATTGACCGCGTCACTTCCTCTGATGGAAAACCGCGCTTCGAGGTTAAGTATGAACGACCCCATCATGACCATTTGATCTGTATCGAGTGCGGCACCATCCGCGAGATCCAATGGCCTCAAATCGAAAGAATCCAGGAGAAGAGTTGCCGCGAGCTGGGATTCAGCGCCATATTTCATCGCCATGAGATATTCGGCCGTTGTAAAGCCTGCCAGGAAAAGCAGAAGTGAAATCTGTGCCCGGACGAAGCTGGGGTCAACTGGATTTGTTTCTCTGGGTCGGGGGAATTGCTCTCATCGCCTGCGGTGCCTTCGCTCTTCCAAAAGCTCATCCCACAGCCAGCGATTTTTGGGGAGTATTGTGTCCAGTATCTTTTATCGTGGGTTATGGGTTGATTGGATGGGCACTGGGAAGGCGAGGCGACTAGAACCGGACGGCAGTTGTGTCCTGTTAGCAATTGGGATTCAGCAACAGGGGGCACGATAGTCAGCAGGTCTAACGGCCGACATTTCGTCCCCAGCCAATTTCGTCAAGATCGTTAGTCGGTGATTTCGATGCTGACGAACGCGAGGCGTTTTGGAGTGAAAAGTGCTTTAATGCGCGCCCAAAGTTGTCTCATGAGATAAATATGAAGAAGTGGCCTTAATTTCGCCTTAAGGACGCCTTAAAAAATCATTAAATCTGTCCCTTGGTCCGTCCGTTCCTTCCCTTCGCTTGAACAGCTCTGCTCGCGGACGCTCTGGGCTGCGCCGCCGCGGCTTTTTGTATACTTCTAGACTCGAAATCCACTTCGGTGGGCGATCCCCTGGGAGATCCCATACATAGTCGCAACTTCCTGCCTTTTTCTTCTTGTTATGCCTTCGGCAAAGGGCCGTGGACGTTAGAAATTGGCTCTTCAGCCGTCGTTTACACTCCCGGGCAGTCCAAAATTCGGCTTGCCGTGATACATTTCTCCCAACTATGAGATGCCCTTATACGTATACGTGTCCAAGAGGGCCCGTCGGACGGTCCTGGAACAAGGAGGATTATAGGTCGCCAAAGCAGCCCTATTTAGTCGTTGGCGTTGGTCGAGAGGGAACTCTCATCTTCCTCAGAATGCTAAAGGCGAAACCAACTTTATGAAAACAATACTAGTTACCGGCGCCGCCGGATTTATCGGATCCTGGACCGTGGAAGGTCTTCTCAAAAGGGGAGATAAGGTTATCGGGATCGATAATTTTAGCGAGTACTACGACCCTGTTCTCAAGCGGGCCAGAGCTAAGAAGTTTGAAAAACAGTGCCAAATTCATGAGATAGACATCACCGATGCTCAAGGCATCGAGAAAATCTTTAAGCAAAACAAGTTTGACCAAGTCTGCCATCTGGCGGCACAAGCCGGGGTCCGTTATTCGCTGGAAAACCCATTTGCCTATGAACATACGAACAGCTTGGGGACACTGACGCTCCTGGAGGCTTGTAAGAAAAACAGTGTCGGCTCTTTTGTCTACGCATCATCTTCTTCGGTTTATGGCGGAAACACAAAGGTGCCGTTTTCAGTCGAAGATAGTGTCGATAAACCCATTTCTCTGTACGCGGCCACCAAAAGATACAACGAGCTCATGGCATATACGTATTTCCACCTCTATAAGATCCACTGCACGGGTCTTAGGTTTTTCACCGTTTATGGGCCTTGGGGAAGGCCCGATATGGCCCTTTTTAAATTTGCAAAGGCTATCTTGGGCGGAGAGGCCATCGATGTCTATAACCATGGAAAAATGAAAAGAGACTTCACCTATGTCACCGATATCGCAGCTGGAATTATGGCCTCTCTGGATAAGAATTACCCTTATGAGATCTTTAATTTGGGGAACTCACAGACTGTCGACTTGCTCTACTTTATAGAGTGCATCGAAAAGGAACTCGGCAAAAAAGCGAAAAAGAACCTCATGGCCCTGCAGCCCGGGGACGTTCCCGAAACCTCCGCGGATATCGAGAAGTCTCGCAAAATGCTCGGTTTTGATCCGAAAGTTCGCATCGAGCAGGGAATCCATGAGTTTATTTCCTGGTATAAGAGCTACTTCAAACTCTCTTAATAAAATATGTCCACCATCACCCATGCTTTGAGCATCGATCTTGAAGACTATTTCATGGTTTCGGCCTTCGAACCATTCGTGCCCAAATCATCATGGGGTCAGTTTGAGAGCCGAATCGAGAGAAATACAAACAAGGTTCTTTCTTTGCTGGAAGAGGGGGGAGCCAAAGCCACGTTTTTCACCGTTGGCTGGGTGGGAGAAAAGTATCCAGCTTTGGTGCGTCGGATCAGGTCTTTGGGCCACGAGATCGCCAGTCACGGTTATCATCATCAACTCATTTATGATCAGACTCCTGACGAGTTTCGCGCGGATGTCCGCAGAACAAAGCAGCTTCTCGAAGACGCTTCAGGCACAGCAGTTGTCGGATACCGTGCGCCAAGCTTCTCGGTGGTGGAGCGGACTCGTTGGGCCCTGCAGATACTGAAGGAAGAAGGCTATCGCTACGATGCAAGTATTTTGCCCGCTGCGCATGCGAGAGGAGGCATGAAGGAATTTGGGCGATTTCCGTGCTCAGTAAATGGCCTTTTTGAGTTTCCGATGAGTACCTTTCAAATGGGAAAAAAACGCTTTCCGTTTTCCGGCGGCGGCTATTTCCGCCTTTTCCCGTATTCGATAATTCGGGCCGGCATTCGGCGCTGTGCAGCAGAGCACCAGCCTGCCGTCGTCTACTTGCACCCTTGGGAGTTCGACCCGGATCAACCGCGCCTCTCCGGTTCCTGGAAGGATCGGTTTAAGCACTATCTGAACCTTCGGTCGACAGAGCCAAAGTTTAGGCGGCTTCTCTCCGATTTTCGCTTCGGCACCGTCCAAGACGTCCTTCGCCAATTCCCGGGGTTTGCACCGGCGGAATCTGAGGCCCAGTTGGCAGAGCGCCTTTAGTACGCGAGAAGCGGACTGACCATTTCATGTTCACGACTTTGAAGACCATTGATCGAAATGACATAGCCGTTACCTCTCGACGCGACAAGGGATTTAGCGTCGGAATGATTTCGGCTGGGGAACTCTATGGGGGCGTGGAAGAATTCATCGCAAGCCTCTGCCGTCACCTGAAAGAGAATACGGCCATTCGTCCCGTTGTGGTTTTGCTTGAGAAGGGTGAGCTCTATGAGCGTCTTCGGAACGCCGGCGTTGTTATTCATTTCGTTCCGCTACGACATAAATATGACATCCTCCAAGCTTCCAAAATCGCGGCAATTCTGAGGGAAGAGAACGTTTCAATAATTCACTCTCATGGATACAAGGGGACACTTCTCGGTGCGTTGGCTGCCAGACGTCTCGGTATTCCACTCATAAAAACGGAGCACGGCGCATCCGAACCGTTGCACGGCTGGGATGGCGTGAAGCTGGCTTTGAACTATCGTATTGACCGAGTCACCACGTCCCTTTTTGTCGAAAGCCTCGTCTATATTACCCGTGATCTGTTAATCCAAAAGGGTCTGACTGGGCGGCAAAAAACACTCGTTATTCATAATGGCATCCCTCCCGTTGACGACCTAACACGAGACGACACTCTGTTTGAACCCGGCAAGTTCAACGTGGGTATCGTAGGCCGCTTGACTCCGGTCAAGGGGCACGACATCTTGTTCAAAGCTGTTCGCCGAGCACGAACCTGGCGCGATATACGCGTTCATGTGATCGGATCAGGGCATCTTCTTGAGAGCCTGGAGAAGTCAGTAACCGAGCTCAATCTCAACGGGCAGGTAAAATTTCTGGGATTTAAGCGGGATGTCGGGCACTACATGGCCGGCCTGGATTGTCTGGCCATGCCGTCTTTGAACGAGGGGCTGCCTTATACGCTCTTGGAAGCGATGCACCAGGGGTTGCCTATCGTGGCCTCGGCCGTCGGTGGAATGAAGGAAGTCTTGGTTCCCAATGAAACAGCTTTACTGTTTAAGCCGGGAGACGTCGCGGCCCTGTCCGACCAATTAGATCGTCTTTGCGGCGATAGGCAGCTGCGTCTTCGCCTGGGAGGAGCAGCGAGGCAGGTGGCACGGGAATCCTTTTCGATCGAGAAAATGGCTAATGAATATATGCTGTCCTATCGCGATCTCATTCCCTTGGAGAGATCGGGGCTCCAATGAAGTCCTTTTCAGAAAACCGTTTGGTAAGCGTTGTTATCAGCTGCTATAACTATGGCGACTATTTGCGATTGGCCCTCAAGTCGGTCCTGGCGCAAACCTACAGCAACGTTGAAGTAATTGTGGTAAATGACGGGTCGACCGACAATACCGAGGAAGTCGCTAAGTCTTTCGAAAACAAACTCCGACTCACCTATATACCTCAGGTCAACCAAGGCCACGCGCATGCCAAGAATACGGGAATCCGGAACGCTCACGGCGACTTTGTCGCATTCTTGGACGCCGACGATCTTTGGGCCCCTGACAAGCTGTCCAAGCAATTGGCCTGTTTTAATAAGCCGGAAGTGGGGGTTGTTTACTGCCGAATGAAATTTATTGGACCGCAAGGCGAAGACCGTTTCGTTGATCTTGGAACGAGACATCTTGATCCTCGCAGGGGACAGGTTTCCGAGGCGCTATTCTTCGATAACTTTGTTCCATTTTCATCGGCTGTTGTGCGAAAAGAGGTGTTTTCCAAAATCGGACTCATGGATGAGAACGTGAAAATGGGGAATGATTGGGACTTTTGGCTTCGCGCCTCCGTGGATTTCGAATTCGATTATGTGGATGAAGAGCTTCTTTTGTATCGGATCGGTCACGCGGGACAAATGTCCAAGAACCAAGAGGAGCGGCAGCGTTGTTCGGACTTGATCATGTCCAAGTTCCTCAAGACGCACCCCGGAGTTGTATCCCTCTCTTCACTCAAATCGGCACTCGTCTATACCTATACAAATCGGGCTCTCTATTATCGGGACCGGGATCTAAAAAGGTCCACTTCCTTCTTGCTTTCAGCGATCAAAACCAGACCCGGCCATCTCTTTCTCTATAAGGGATTGGCCAGAAACTTCCTAAACTGGCTTTCAAGAAGGGGGCAGACGCAACACGCCTCAAGCCTTCGACCTTAAACAGGCCCCTCTCACCTCCGTTCCTGCCTGCAGTCGTCGACGAGGGAGGCAGCAGTTGACTCTTAGTCATTTGTACGCCCTCCCCCATCGGTTTCTTACGATATCGTCGGAAAAGCACCCAACGTTTTCGGTGTTCGAGAGTATCCTCATGTATCCAATAGACCTCGAAAAGGGAAACCAAATCTTGCCTATTTTCTTGCGATCAATGAAGCGTCGGCCAGCCCCTGCTAGGCCCACCATGGTGCTTACCGTGGCGGGATTCTGGCGCGCATCCGTTTGGTGGGATCTATGAGGGATGGCCTTGTTGCAAGAACGCCGAGTTTGGATGCGCCTGAGGGGCCTTTGCTAAGGCCCAAGGGCCCGCAGCTGACCGTCGCTCATTTCAGGACGCCCTTCCTCGCCCTTTCTGAGACGTTTATCTACGCCTATCTCAACAACTTTAGACAGACCCGTCCCATTGTGTTTACAAGCCAACGCCTGCATGAACAAAGTTTTCCGTTTCATTCGATCGAGGACTTTTCGTTCAAAAAACTCTCGTGGGATTGGCTGCTTAACGGTATTGAAAATCGAGTGTGGGGATACAACACGAAAAATATCACGCGGCGGTTGATGAAAAGAGGAGTGGACCTTATACATGCCCACTTTGGCCCCGAAGGTTTTGGGTTGCTCGACGTCAAGCGGCGGACCGGGCTACCGTTGATCACAAATTTCTACGGATATGATCTCTCGTATCTCGGACGAGACGAGCGGTGGTTGAGAAACTACAGTCAGCTCTTCGATATAGGCGAGATGTTTCTGGTGGAAGGGCCCCATATGGCTGGAGAGCTGATTCGAATCGGATGCCCGGCTGAAAAAATCGGCATCCAAAGGATCGGAGTCGATTTCGAAAAATTCCCACCTGTAATTCCTTCTCGGAACCCTGGGAACATTGTGAGGATCCTTTTCTGCGGCCGTTTCGTAGAAAAAAAGGGGCTCATCTATGCCCTCAGGGCATGCGCCCGGCTCCTGGCGTCGAAGGTCGAAAACTTTGAATTTAGAGTAATTGGTGACGGGGAACTCATGCCGGAGATGAAAACCTTTATCAGCAGTCAACATCTTCAGGATCACGTCAATCTGCTCGGTCTCAAAACACACGCCGAATTCTACCGGGAATTGGAGGAGGCCGACATTTTCATCGCCCCCAGCACGACCGCCGCAAGCGGGGACACAGAAGGGGGAGCTCCCACAACGATTCTCGAGGCTGAAGCTTTTGGCCTTCCCGTCGTTGCGACACGCCACGCGGACATTCCCTACGTAACCGTAGAGGGCGAAACAGCACTTTTGGTTGGGGAAGGCGACGTCGGTGGCCTTGAGGACGCTCTAAAGAGCCTTATCGAAAAGCCCGCCTTGAGAACCAAATTGGGCAATGCCGGCCGGCGTCATGTCGAAAAATACCATGGCATCCGCAAATTGGTTGAAGACCTGGAATCACTTTATGAGCGGATCCATCTCAAAGTCCGTACCCACGAGGCCGCGGTCCTTGGTTAGGAGCGAAACAACAGCTATGGATCGAGGAAAAAACCTCATTCGAGGATCCGCCGTAAAATCGCTCAGCTTTGTCGTGAGCATCATCATTTCATTTTTCCTGATGCCGTTTTTAATCAGCTCTCTCGGAGACAGAACATACGGGATCTGGACACTGGTGGGCACATTTCTCGGTTATTACGGGCTCCTTGATATTGGCCTTTCGTCGGCAGTGGGAAGGTTTATTTCCCGCGCCGTTGGACGGAACGACGCAGATGACGTGAGGCGAACCATCAGCACATCGTTTTATCTATTTCTTGGGCTGGGTACTTTCGCGACACTTGTGACGGTGCTTCTAACGTGCAGTATTGGCGCGTTCATGAAGCCAACAGAAAATCTGAGTCTGTTTCGGCTCCTTCTCCTCTTGCTGGGAGTGAATTTCGCATTTGATTTTCCCGTAAGGGCCTTTAACGCCGTTTTCTCGTCAAATCTCCGGGAAGATGTGAGCATGGGCATTACGACGGTAAAGACAATCCTTTGCACGCTAGCGATCGTCTACGTCATTAGAAGGGGCTACGGCATCGTCGGCCTTGCAGTGGTGAGCGTCGTATTTTCGGTAGTGGACAGCCTGACCCGGATCTTTCTTTCCTACAAGATTGATTCTCGAACTACAGTGAGCGTCAAATACTTCGACAAGACCAAGATACGCCCTCTCTTCAACTACAGCTTTTTTGCCTTTCTCGGTCGTATAGCCAACATTCTCCGTTTTAGACTCGACCAGTTCGTGATCACTGCGTATGTGGGTCTTTCGGCCGTCACGCATTATTTCGTCGCCACTCGGTTGGTCGAATATCTCATTACATTTATCAGCCAGATGATCGGTGTGGTAACGCCTTTGTTTAGCCAGGATGAGGGAAGAAACGACTTCGAAGGCATCAGGCGGAAATTCATGTTCGTGTCCAAGCTGAGCGAGTACGTATCGATCTACTTCTGCGGAATCACGCTCTTGTATGGGAAATACTTCATTGAGCGATGGATGGGACCGGGCTACTTTGACTCGACAAAGGTTCTCTGGATCTTTATCATTCCCATATCGCTGCAGTTAATCCAATCTCCCGTGATTCCCCTTCTTGATGGCATCTCGAAGCTGCAATATTATGTCTATCCGAACCTTGTTGAAGGGATCATCAACCTCATTCTCAGCTTGTGGTTGGGCAAGAAATACGGGATGTATGGCGTAGCCTTGGGAACGGCTATTCCCATGACCATACAGTTGGCGACGGTGCAACCCTGGTATGCTTGCAAATCGATCAATCTTAATGCCAAAAAGTACGCCGTTGCCGTATTGACGAACTGCAGTACTGGAGTGGCTGTTTTGGCAATGGGATGGCTTCTCGTGAGCAGGTACGTGAAGGCCGATTACCCCCAAATCGTCTCCTGTATCACGGTTCAGACTCTTATTTATTGGCCTATTGTCTTATTCACGGGGTTCGCTGCTTCCGAGAGAAACCTGCTGTTTTCATTCGTTCGCCAAGCGATGTTGTTTGGAAAGAGATTAGAACCCGCCGTCTCTTAGCCCGCTCACCATCCCGGGATGGCATAATTAGCCGCTATAAACTTGGGCCGATAACCGATTTTCCACCGTAGATATGTTCGCTAGCTTTCCCGGAATTTCCTGAAATTACCCCAAAAAAGTCGCGTAGGAGTCACGTAGATCAAGAGGAATGCCGCCCCAATTCCTCAAGGCGGGTCCTCGTATCCCTGTAATCTGAATTCAATCGCTCCTCTGCCGCTATTCGGGTAGAAAATAATGATCAGCTATAGGTGGCCTTCACCGGTAAACGGAACGATTTCAGAAGGTATTCAACCACGGGATTGGGCCATTTGCGCTGTTTCGCTACAAGATAGACGGAGTCATAAAGGCGGAGGGGGGTTTTTGTTTTTAAGACGGTTAGCGAGTTCCGCGGTTGGTTAACGGACACTGTATAGGCGTTTAGGGGAGCAACGCCTCTCCCCGAGATAGCCAAGTGCCGCACGAGCTCCGCGTCCTCAGCTTCCACGACCAAATTTGGTTTTATTTTCCGCTCTGCTAAAAGGTCGAGAATTTGATCGTGCAGATGACTGGGCCAAGACGGAATAATAAATGGGACCCCGTTGAGATTCGGGGAGAATTCTTTATGGCGTCTCGCGATTTCGGGAGCAGCGGCAAAGACGATGGGAACCCTGCCGACCAGATGGCTCAGAAACATTCCCTGTTCATGGCTGTGAATGCTTATCGACGTTAAGATTGCATCCAGCCGTTGTTCCTGTAGTTCGGTTAGAAGTTTATCTAATTGGCCTTCTCGGACGATGACGTAGGCCGACGAGAAGCGATCCAAAACACATTCCACCAAGGCGTGTCCGAAAGCGCGCGGACTTCCACTGAGAATTCCTATCCGGATGGTAAACCTTGTGGTCCGAGGGTGATCCTTTAAATTGTCCTTCAGCTCTTTGCCCATCTCAAAAATACTCTCCGCATAGTCGAGGACAAACCGCCCCTGCTCGGTCAAATAAAGCCGCTGCTTCCTTCGCTCGAATAGAGACGACCCTAAAGATCGTTCCAGCTGTTTAAGTTGCGTGCTCACCGCCGGCTGGGACAAGAGCAGCGTGTCGCACGCTTTGGCGATACTGCCCGACTTCGCGATTACATAGAAGTAATACAGATGGTGGTAGTTGAGCGGTATCATAAATTTAGTGAATGAAACTATTGTAGATTATCTATTTTACAAATACCACGCCATTCGGCTACGATAACCTTAATGAAGGAGAGAGGAGGCATCGATGTTGAGAGCTTTGGGAGAACAATTAAAGACGCTCGCCGCAGATCCGAAAAACCATTACGCCTCGACCATCAGGCGACTGACGGGCCCAAGAGAGGCGGTGCGTTATGGGCAACCACTTCGGCGGATGATATTGGCTCTGCCACTCATGATTAGTCAACTACGGAGTTGGAGCGACGATTCCGGGCTACCTATTCGAGTAAGACGCATGCAACTATTCGCCTTGGCCTATCTCTATGAACCGACAGATTTTCTATCTGCGAACAGCCTGGGGTTTTTTAGATATTTGGACGATGCCTACCTCATCGCCAGAATTTATCAGCGGACTCTGGAAGATAAGGACTCCTCGGGGATCAAGAATCATAGTGATGACCCCTCTATCGCGAAACATGTTCCCGTTTGGATCGATTTGGCACGTTGCCTGTTGCCCGAGGAGACGTCTAAGATCGACGGACTTCTTGATGAAGTAGCGCGTGGCAGACACAAAAAACACAAGAGATCCAAATGAGTCACAATTAATAGAGATAAAGGACTCTATTCCCTCATTGAAAAAGTCATTGATCAGGACACATCGAATAGGTTGGCAGAGGAAGTAGATCGCCGTCAGATTGAAGTTTGCGACGTGGTCTGCGCTTCCCACTAGAAAACCAGAAAGATTTTGATGTTGACTTCCTGTAAAAAATATTTTCAGTCTAGAATAACGATTTTGTATACTAAACCACAGGAGTTCCTTATGGCTTCAAAAGCATCACCTCGTCGCAGTCATTCACCGAAGAAGACAACTCCCATTGCCAATAGGGAAGTGAACGAGCAAAAATACCCGCATTCTGCCTCCCCTCCCCGCACACAGTCTTCTGGAACCCAACCCGAGAACCAACCGCATAATCCTTTTCCCATTGTTGGGGTTGGCGCTTCAGCAGGGGGACTGGAAGCCTTCACACAGTTTCTTGAGCACATTCCTCCTGACAGCGGTTTGGCTTTTGTACTCATTCAGCATCTCGGTTACAACCAAGAAAGTATCTTAACGAGCCTTCTTTCGAAGGTGACAAAGACGCCCGTTCACGAGGTCGAAGAAGGAATGGCTATAGAACCAAACCACGTCTACGTTCTTCCGTCCGAAATGGACATGGTGATTGTGGACGGGAGCTTCTCTCTCATTCCCCGAACGAGCGTCCGGGGTCAACACATGCCTATAGACACATTCTTTCGTTCTTTGGCGGAGATTCAGGCGAGCAGCTCCATCGGAGTCATTTTGTCTGGCACCGGTTCGGACGGGGCTTTGGGTGTGCAAGAGATACACGGGAAAGGGGGGATTGTCTTGGTTCAGGATCCTGCTTCGGCGAAGTTCGATGGCATGCCAAGAGCCGCGATCGCGACGGGTTGCGCACACCTTGTTCTTTCCCCTGAGGCAATCGCCAACGAATTAGCCCGGGTAGAGCGTCATCTATACATTAGTGATGGGCATTCAAACGGTTCTAAGAAAAAAGAAGAACCATTATCTGAAAAGGACAATATACTCAACAAGATTTTCGGCCTGATGCGCAGCAAAACAGGAGTTGATTTCAGTTCTTACAAGGATGGAACAGTAAACCGACGGATTCACCGGCGCATGGTCCTTCAGAAAATCGAAGATTTATCGAGTTATTTCTCTTTTCTGAGTGAGAACCCTGGCGAAATCGATGATTTATACAACGACATTTTGATTAAGGTAACGAGATTTTTTAGAGATCCGGACGTGTTCGAAGTTCTCAAAAGCAAAATATTTGAAGGTATATTACGGGATAAACCTCGGAATACCCCTATCCGGTTGTGGGTGGCGGCCTGCTCCACTGGAGAAGAAGTGTACTCGCTTGCTATTTGCCTTTTGGAATTTTTGGGAAATCGGGCCAGCAGCAATCCGATCCAAATCTTTGGCACGGACATCAGCGACAGGGCGCTTGAGAAAGCACGGGCCGGGCTGTATGTCGAAAATATCGAGGCCGATGTTTCTCCAGAACGATTGCGACGCTTTTTTTCAAAAACAGCTGGTCATTATCAAGTGAATAAGTCCGTTCGGGAGCTCTGCATCTTTGCCAAGCAAAACATTGTGAAGGATCCTCCTTTCTCGAGGGTGGATTTGATCAGCTGCCGAAACGCTTTGATTTACTTGAGCCCTGTTCTGCAGAAAAGAGTGCTACCCACGTTCCATTTTGCCCTGAATCCCCAAGGCCGTCTGTTATTAGGATCATCGGAAACGGTAGGCTCGTTTTCCGAGCTCTTCACCGTTGTGGATCAAAGTCATAGGATTTTTGCGAAGAACGTTCATGTTCCTTCTAGCTTGAACCTCGATTTCGCTATGAGGCCCTACCTAGGTGACGAACTGCATGACCGAAGTTCCGATTCAGACACGGGCCCTATGACTCAATCGAACCGTACAAATGTTCAGAAGGAGACCGACCGCGCGCTCCTGAATAGATATGCGCCGGTCGGAGTGGTCGTCAATGATAGTTTGGACATACTTCAGTTCCGAGGAGATACCAGCCCCTATCTTCTTCACCCGTCCGGCGAAGTCACTTTCAAGCTCTTTAAATTGGTGCGTGAGGGATTAGTGGCCGAATTGGATGCTGCCATCAGTAAAGCTAAGAAAAACAACCTAACGGTTCGCAAGAGTCGCTTGCACCTAGCTTATCTCGGCAGAACCAGAGAGATCTCCCTTGAAGTCATTCCCATCAAAATCCCCCTTTCTTCAGAGCGTTACTGGGGCATTATGTTCAGGGAACTCTTGCCCCGAAGCTCGGAAAAAAAGGCAGCCAAGAGCCCTGCGGTGAAACATGCAGGAAAAATAAAAAAAGGGGGGGGTACTGACGGCCACAAATGGAAGCAAGAGATGGCCTCAACCAAGGCATACCTTGAATCAATAATTGAGGAAAAGGAAGCAGCCTTCGAGGAACTTCAATCTGCAAACGAGGAAGTGCTTTCCAGCAATGAGGAATTGCAAAGCATCAACGAAGAAATGCAAACCGCGAAAGAGGAACTTCAGTCCACAAACGAAGAGCTTATCACCGTCAACGATGAGTTACGCCATTCCAATCTTGAATCGATCCAGCTTGTCAATGACCTTAACAATTTGATGGATAACGTGGATCTCGCGATTATCATGGTAGGTAACGATCTGACCATCCGGCGTTTCACCCCCCAAGCTGGAAGGGTTTTACACTTGCTTCCGAGCGACGTGGGGCGTCCTCTGCGTGACATTAATACACCCCTTGATCTTGTGAATTTGGAGAAGCTGATTTTGAATGCTATCGATACTGTTTCTATTAAGGAGCAGCAGATTAAAAACGGGGCAAATCTTTGGTATTCCGTGCGAATTCGCCCCTATAGAACAATGGATAAAAAGATCGATGGTGCAGTGATCAACTTGGTTGATATAGAGACGATGAAACGCGCAGAGGAAAAGATTACAAAGGCCCGGGACGCTGCAGAAGACGTTCTAAATACAGTTCGGGAGCCGCTCGTGGTGCTTGATTCGAGCCTGCGGGTGAAGATGGCGAGCGCATCTTTCTATAAGACTTTTAAAGTGTTCCCTGAGGAGGTACTAGGTACCTCCTTCTACGACCTGGGCAATGGGCAGTGGAACGATCCGACCCTTCGGACCCGCCTTGAAGAACTTGCTCTAAACGACAAATCTCTCGTGGATGTCCCGATTGATCATGAGTTTGAAAGGATCGGCCGGCGGTTCATGCTGCTCAACGCCTCCAAAATCATATCTCGAGATGAGGAGCGATTAATTCTTCTCGCTATTGTGGACATAACGGGCCAAAAAGAGGCGGAAGAGGAATTGTCCAGAAGGGCGGATGCGTTAGCACGATCCAACAGAGATCTGGACGATTTTGCTCACATTGTTTCGCATGACCTCCAGTCTCCGTTAAATAAGATCATTTCTTTCGGCGATCTTTTGAAAATGAATCTCGGATCGCCTGAGAAAGCGCTTGATTACCTCAATCGCATCCAGAATGGAGCGGTAAAAATGAACGAAATCATTACGAGCCTCCTTTCCTTTTCACGGGCGACGTCCACCAGGACCATGGAGCGTGTTGATATGGCCACCCTTCTCGAAGAGGTATTGTCTGATTTTGAAGGCCAGATTAACGAAACTGGCGCCAAAGTCACGCATGATGACCTTCCAACCTTGATTGCCAACAAAGCCCAAATCAGCCAATTGATGACAAACCTGATCGGCAACGCGATCAAATATTGTCGGAAAGAAGCACCCCTAATCCATATCTCGGCGAAAAGAGAAGGTCATATGTGGGTGTGTTCAGTTCACGACAACGGCATCGGGATCGACAAAAAGAACGCCAAACGAGTTTTTGATTTATTCCAAAGAATTATAACGGAAGGCAAGCCGGGAACGGGCATCGGACTCACGATTTGCAAAAAGATCGTGGAATATCATGGCGGTCAGATATGGGTCGAATCGGAATTGAACAAAGGGTCGACTTTTTATTTTACGCTCCCGGTTCGACCCCTCTGAGCGGCTTGAAGGAAAAATTGTGGAAGTGTTATTGGTTGATGACGATGCAGATTGCGCGCATATTGCGATGACGGCAGCCACGATGGCGAACGTTGGATTCAATATCAACTTAGTTGTTGATGGCATTGAGGCGATGGATTACTTGCAGAAGAAAGAAAGGTATATGAATGCGCTGCGCCCCGAACTCATTTTGTTGGATCTCGAATTGCCAAGAAAAAGTGGTCGAGAAGTGCTCGAGGAGATACGAGAAGATAAGAATTTGGAGAGCATCCCGGTCGTCATCTTCTCGTCGACCGATCGGTTCGAGGAACTGAAAGCAACTTACGGATTATCGAATCACTCTTGCCGTACGAAGCCGGCATTTTTGTCCGACTACGTTTCGATCATGAAGTCGATTAAAGAGAGGTTTTTAGAGAGTCGGTTAAATTAGTGAGAAGTAAAATGACGAACAGATATATTGCCGAGATCCTTGTTGCGCGGGGGATTCCGGTTGTCGGGCTCGCAAAATAGACTTTGCCCTAGGTCCCACGATGATAAGGTGGCGGGGGGAGAACAGACCCGGATCGGGGTCGTTTCTGCGTTTTACCACCGTAAGGGCAAGATGGTGCGAATCAGATGAGGGGGAATCATCGGCCTTCACTAGCCCGACGCCTCTTGATGAGTTTTTTTCCCCTTTATTCACTTGTAACCTCTTTTATAGGTCCACACTGTCTTTTCGACTCTCCACGCCTTTGATCTCCTACACGATCCAAAACCATCCGCCGCTTCGATGATGTCCTCACGGCATTTTCAAGAAAGCCGGCCCCTTCAATCGTTCCATCGGGCGTCTATCCGGATTTCTTGATCCTTCCGATTGAGGTCAAGATTCTTTAGGCCACCGATCAAAAAGTCCCTCGTGGGCTTTTCAGGTATTACCCTGTTTTTCAGGTCTCAGGAGGAACCTCTTGGGGTGATGAGGCGCCACGCGAAAACATCCTTCCCCACCGCCCAAGTCTGAGACATCTTTCTTAACTTCGATCCAAGGTGCCTCACCAGCCGTCCCTACCGTTTCCAAAGATCGATTTGGGGGATGTCTAGATACCCTAAAATGCGAAATCGAAAATTCAAAAAAAAGAGCGATTTGAATAACCGGCGAGTGTTCGGGCGCTAGCCTTCATTAGTTTTTAGGATCCCGATTTCATTTCCGTTGTGACTAACTTTTCACGCATCTCCGGCCCGAACTTTTCGTTTTCAGGCAATAAATTCTTGATCTGGCTCTCTGGATGGGGCTGCCAGGATTAATTTTTCTTAAAATGTTCTCACGAGATGCTGAAAATATCTAGTAGTAGATGATTTATATTGGTTATCTGACATTAGTTTTCAGTTTGTTAACGTAGGCTCGGGTCTATCTTAATACATCATAATATATATTATCAGAAGTAACACATTAGCCTACGAACCCGCCAAGAGTCCCGGCTAACCCCTCGCTAAATCAGCGGCAAGCAGCTAAGACCAGCAGAAAGCTCTATCGCACCCGGCCCAAAACCAGCCCGGGTCGATGGTGGAATCGGCGTTCGATGCGAGATTTTAGATCTATCGACTGGCATAGAAAGGCCGCGCTAGAGGGTATCGGTTGAGGTATGCCCCACTTGAGCCTGGACCGATTCTGGGGGCTTGGTCTTGCTGGTTTGCCGGCAAAATCAGCTCGAATTTGGTCTTTTTGTTCGACCGCTTTTAATCCCTTCTTAAGGCGGGCTTAACTCTGAATTCTCATCCTTGTGGGAAGGCTTAATTTGTCTTCATAGGAGGTAACCTAACCGTGCGAGCTACGATTTCTTTGATGTGTCGGCAACATCTGATGAGACGATTACTGCGCGAATATGGAAGGATGGTGTCTATTTTCGGAGCCCTTTTGCTCGGAGTCTTGGCGAAGGGTTATGCAGATCCCCCAGCTTCTGTCGTTGTGCAAGGGTACATCGAGTCGGAATGTGGACAATACATCGCTTATGTCGGCTTAATCGACGTCACCAGAAGGGATTATATAGGCCGGGATGGTCGCGAGCATTTTGATTGGTTTGGAGACGCTCAAAACGCTATTCGAACCAGACCTTCCAATCGCCCGGATATGCGATTCTATAGTGTGACTCTTCACCCACACAAGCATATTGGCAATGGGCCCTTTAGGCTCGGTTGGACGAGAAAAGTCAATGTCGTGCCGGGGGCATCATCGATGGAATTTTTTGCTCCTCCCGTCAACGTTGTGGATTATCCTGAGAGCAGCTCGGTCGTGAACGTGCCTGACATATCATGCTCTGAATCGGGCGGCTCGTCCGGCGGCGGCATGGGTGGCGGCGGCTCCCTACCCCCAAGAGGGCATTAATCGGGATTTCCCCGATTCCGCCGTTGGGGCTAATCAACTAATCCGTAAAAATCCAGTTAGATTATTCTGTTCAAACCTTGCTCGGGCTGGGGTTCTATAGTATTTTCTCCGAGAAATGGAGAAAACCGCATGAATCAGGAAACAGAGCAAGTCGACTATAGCGCCCTATTGACCGCGATAGTAAACGAGTTGCGGCGGTTAAAAATGAAGATGGATATGCTGGATAAAAAGATCACAGACATTGAACAGCATGTTTTTCAACTTTCCTACCGTTCCAAGCGCTAGCGGAAGGACCTTTCGGGGGAACGAGGGAGGGTAACATGCACCAGAAACCAGAAGATGCGGAGTATGCCCCGCTAATAACAACCATTCTGACTGAGCTAAAGAAACTTAAATCCAAGATGGAAACGATGGAACGCAAGCTCAAGGACGTCGAAAACCACGTCTTTCAGCTTTCCTATAGGGCCAAGGGGCCTAAATCTTAAAGCCTTTCGTCACATTTCGAAGCTCGCCGGCCATCCTCAAAAGTTCGTCCCCTTTCTGCTTGTCGAGATTCTTCGCCGCGGCTTCTAAATTAGAGGCCAAAGTCCCAAGCTTTTCCCGATCCTGCCGGACATTGTTCTGAAGAACGTCCACCGCATCGTTAAAAAGTCCCGACAAGCCTTTCAGTTCATCCCCCTTTCTCAGATGGATTCGCTGGGAAAGATCACCGTCTCTAAGGGATTTGAAGCTGACCTCGAACCTATAGAGAGGACCTGCCAAGAAGTGGAAGATCGTAATTGATAGTCCCCAGACCGCCACAAGCGTTAAGAGGACCTTCACAAAAATGATCTTGCTGATCATTCGGAAATGCACGAGGAGTTGTGGCTCCGCGATAATGCCGTTTTTGATAAGGCTGTGGAGGCTCAGATAAGTTTCCCACCAAACTGTGAAGGCCGCCACGGCGCATAGAACTAGAATAATCATTGCGTATTTCATCTGGAAGGAGCCCTTAAGGAGAATTTTTCGCCGCTTATAAGGAAGGGCCTTCTTTTGTACGTCCTGCCCAGTTGAGACCGTCAAGTTGTCCGATGACATCTTCGCACCTCCGAGCTCACCACAAATCCCTGACTGTCGCCAGAAGAATTTGTTCGTGAGAAATTAGCTTTTTGAAAGCGCCTTGCGCGACCAGCACAAGTCTTATGAACACCTGCCGATCACTATTGGGTCCAACAACGACGATCTCAAATCCTGATGGAAAATAAATGCCCGATGCCGTCCCGAATTCCGGAACCTGGTGGTCGCATACAAAAGTGGTGGAGCTGGTGTTGGGACAAACTCCGTAATAGAAACCGTTGATGACGGCCGATATCTTAACCGTCTGTTTTGCGCTCTTCTCGGCCAGCGTGTATCCGGAATCAAGAGCTATACCACCACCCGAGGTCAGTGCGTAAAAGGCGTTATTGGGATTAGTTTGTGAGGGATCCCAGGCCTCGGTCGTTCCGCTGGAGACCAAATTGGTGACCACGTTGTTTCGTTTCGTCACATCAGAAATAGCCATTATTTGGTTGTAATCTGCAACGATTGGGCTGTGCCATTCCCAAAGAGCCAATTCGTTAAGCAGTCCGAGACTATTTCCGTCGGTTGCCAGGTAGTAAGCATTGAAAAGATAACTGTCAATTCGGACCGAACGGACGACACTTCCCGAATCCAGAACGTTTAGGGCGAATGTCTGGCCCAAGGAAGCGAAGAAGAGCCAGTTGCCGACACCGGCCGCGACAAAACTTGAGGTGCTGGGTGAGATAGATCCGTTTTCCTCGATGGTGGGCAGGGTGCTACCGGCAAGCAGCGGAGGGGCCAGAACGCGCTGCATTTTTGCCACATAGAGAGCGTCGTTTGCGTTATTTTCAAAGAGTCGTTTCGACTCGGTAAGCGTGTGCTGGACAACGTTCAGGGTGCTCTCTCCGGCTCCCTTTATGAGGGCGTGCGCCTCCATCGCGGAATAGCCTTGCTGGGTAGTATTGAAAAGGGGCGTGACGGCCACTGCCATGATCGAAAGTACGGTCATCACGATCATGAGCTCGACCAGAGTGACGCCCCGGCTGTTCTCTAGTCGTCGAGGATGTTTCATCGTTGTATGTAGATTTCCCTTTCAATATACGTGTAGTGCAGATTGATATTTGTTCGGAAGCCTTCTACTCGTAAGAGGTAATTCCCCCGGGGTAGGGCTGAGACGTCCCACGTAACGGGCGCTGTTGCCGGATGCGGCGCAGTCAAATCCTTAGTGCCGAGGATAGCAGCTGCCCCATCCTGGACGAAAAACCAGGTTTTCCCTCGATCAGGACTGTACTTTACATTCCAAGTCAAGGGGGTCGCTTCCGAGAAGCCGGAAGCATATGCGCTCGTGTAAAGTTGTCCGTCCCATCGAGTCCATGAACTGGTCCAGACCACATAGATCGAACTGGGATTCACAAATTGGTCCGTAACGGTCGGGCTCGATAGATAGACAAGCGGCAGCTGGGGGATACGGCTTGTCGTAATCGAAGGGCCGCCCAAGCTCATGAAGCCGCGAATGAGGTTTATTGAAACGAGCTTTTCAATTTCGGACGTTCCGAAGTTCGCCTGGGGAGATAGGCCGTTAATGACGGCATTGGCAACGTTCCCTCCCTGGGAGAAACGAACAAGCGAGCTGGAATTAAAGGATGCGTTTTGTGCATCGTAATAATTCTCGACCGTGCTCATGAGAGTTCGCTGTGTGTTATAGCTCGCACTGTTCCATTCGGGAGGCCGCCGACCTGGATCGCTATAATCCAATCTAAAAGGCCGCTTGGCGTTAATTGTGGCGAGTAGCGGGAAGTTTAAGTCTTGAGAAACCTGACTTCCGGCCGCGGTCAAATTCCCGGTGTTGGTATCGGCATAGTCGTGGTTGTAATAGACCGTGTTTCCGCCGGTGCTATTGCCGTTGAAGAAGGACGAGCATCCGATCTGGTTTGTCCTTTTGACTGGATCGTAGGCAAACCCGACATTCGAATACCTGACGCGGTAATAATTTCCCGCTCCGATCGGAAGATTTCCCGAGGAGACCCACGTTGCGAAAGCGCTGTCCGGATAAAGTTCACCGAGCCAAGGCTTACAAAACCACGTGTTGGCCGTGTTGGAGATCAGCCGAGGATAGGGCTGGGTCTGGGCGCTCGTGATTTCATCCACTCCAACGACGCTGCTGCCGCCGGAATTCCAGGGGGTCTCCAGGATCGGTAGCCCATTTGGGAAACCGTTCGAGGAGTCGTATCCCATTTCCCCTCCAAGGCCGACGTAATAGAAGGAGAACCCCGTCATGGTCGTCCAAAGGCCATGCATGGTTAAGAGGCCCGTGCGGAAAACCTGGAAGAACCGTGGAACATCTATGGGCAGGTATCCCCCCCATCCATTTGCGGTTCCGGTAAACATCGGATAGTCGCCCGTGTTTACGGATACAAAATAGGGATTGTATCTGCCTTGCACGGCGACATCGGCATAAGGCATGTCACGGGGGTCACCTTGGAACTGGAACTGCTCCGTGACCGGCGGCGTCTGCCCAATCCAAATGTAAGTACTCTCAAAGTTGCATTGTTGAGACATGTAGTAGCTGTTGTCTCCAATCCAGGCTTGGACCTGATATTGTCCATCGGCCAGAGTCCCGGTCGCGATTGTTATTACCCATCTAGCAGTGTTCTTGGGTTGATTACTGTTCCAGGTCAAGTCTCGGGCACCCTCCGCAAACGCGCCGGCGCCCGTTACAAGGCTAGGAATGTATTCATAGCCCCAGAGCCTGTTTCCTCCGCTGAGACCGGTATTTCCATTGGCGGGACAGCGAAGCGGGCTGTTGTACAGGTTGATGACGACGGACGTGGACGTCGTGTTGTTTATCGCATAGTCGACACCGAGAATAGCGTCCTGCCAGGCATACGGGGTCACATCATTTCCAACAAGTTTTCGAATGCTCACGTTTGTAACGGGAACAATATTGGTCCCCATGATTTGAATGGTCGCCGTAGAAAGGCTTGCATTGGTCGCCCAGCTTCCCGGATTTGTGACGTACGAATAAGCGCGAAGCTTAACCTGCGACCCGGAAGCATTCGAAAGGTTCTCCGGATGGGTCACGAACCTGACATTTGTAAAGGCGACCGGGTCTTTTGCCGCATCTGAGTAATCTCTCATGGGCGGCATGGGTAACAATTCCCCATGGAGGTTCATAATCAAGAGATTGTCGAGGCCGCTAGTCGATGTATTCATCTGCTCGAGGAGCATACGAAGACTAATCTCGGGCTTGGGTTGGGAATTTGCCGCGGCAGCGGCCACGGCCTCGTTGTATTCAACGATTTCATCGGGATAGCGGGCCGCGTGATTGTATTGATCGGCAAGAGCGTAGGATGTGCTGCTCACAATCGTGCCTTCCAAGTTGTACTGGCTTTGAAGATAGGAAGGCACGTAGTAAAAGAAATTTCCGACAGAAGGTTTTTGCATCAGACCGGGATATAAATAAACCATGGGCGCGTATCCCGCGGCGTCGGTCCCCACGGTTTCATTTAGATAGGGCGCATAGTAGGGATCTCGCCCGTATGAGAGCCGCGTAATGAAATGCGTTCTCCACTCAAGTCCCGGATTACGCGTCTGCAGATCCTGGACGACGTTATTGAAGACCGGAATCATGTTTGATAATGCGTCCCACCATCCCGGGACGTTTTCCAGGGAAAGAATGTAGATGTCAAAAACCTGAGAAGGCACGTACTGAGTCGCGACACTCCGAATGACGCTGATGGTTTCCGCGATGCCTTCCATCGTGTCCTTCTTGTAAACCCTCACCATCACCTGTCGGCAAAGAGGGTCATTGGGCATGTGAATCACACTGACTTGCCGGACGTAGCGCAAATTGGCGTTTCCACTTACAAGGTCGCCGGGGCTGGTGACCTCTTGTTTGGTTGAGAGAATGGGATTATAAGAGGAACCGTCGTCATAGTTATCGAGCATGTTAATGTTGTTGTTGGTAACGAGCCCTCTCAGTTCTTCCATCATCTGAATGCACTTCTGGGAGGCAAACGCCTTTTCGTCTGTTTCGACGGATCTTTGGTTGGTGAAAATGAAGCCGCGCGTAACGGCCAGCATCACGATGGCCAGAATGGCCATGCCGAGAACCACCTCGACGAGACTGAATCCCCGCTGCGCTCTCTTTCTTTTCAACATGCCAACCTCACGAGTTCGATGTGAAATTGAAGAAGGTCGCTTTGTTTTCCCGATACTGGCCGGCAGTTTGCCGGACTGCATTTAGAATGTTGTTATCGTAGTCAACTTCTGCGACGTCACCGAAACCGTCTAAGGTGATGCTTGACTCCCCTACCACGACTCCATTAATTGTAGCCGGGCCGTGGACGACGATAGCGCCCGTCGCATAGATGATGCCGCCGAAATAGGTATTCGAACCCGCCTCCAGCGTCAGAGTTCCATTCACAAAAAGTATTCCCCCTCCGCGAAGGGGTCTCGTTGCATCAAAGTCGGCATTGCAGTTCACGTAGACCACGGCCATCTGTGGATATTGAAAAGGCATATCCGTGAAGGTACTTACTGCGATGTCGGCCATGAGTTTTAACTCATTTCTTGTAACTCCAAAGATGCCATTAAAGGAGACGTTTGGCCCCGAGCCGATGGCCGCCTTTGTTCCAGCAGTTCCTGTTAATTGAGAACCGCCTCCGGAAATCGTAGGACCTGAGCCTCCGGTGTAGTAGCCCATTCCATAAAACGCTTGTCCCATGGCACGGCCGTTGTTATTGAGGGTGGTCTGCGTCCTATTGTTCGTGATAAGAGCGGCATTTAGCGGCAGAGTTAGAGCGATCCGCCTGATCTCGGTGGATACGCGGGCGGAGCCCACGATCACATTGGGGGCTACATTGTACGCCACGGCGCTATTCTTTCGCTGATAAACATACCCTGTGCTTTGGATAAGCCAAGCCAATCCTTGTCCCGCGGTACCGTTATCAATTCTTTGGTCGGTAATGTCGTGAACAGCTCGGGGATCGATGGGATTGGTGCCTGGATCCTGTTGCCGCTTAACCTCATATCGAGCATAAAGACTCGTTTGATCTGAAAGTGCGTATTCTTTGACCAGTCCGATGGTTGAATCGATTGTGTCTGTAACCGTGCCCGAGCTTTGTATAGGCATGAAGGCAGCGTCGGGGTATGGGTATAGGACGGGGTTGGAATTGCTTCGGACTGGCTGGACCGATTGACGCTGGAACCAAGAGATGGCGTCCGTCATTCCCGCGCGTGCCACGTTGTCAGCTTCGACGTTGTAGTTTAAGAATTGCTTAGTATTCCGGGCGGAGACCTGGATGAGTTGCATCCCGACCGGAAGGAGAGCCAGCAAGGCCATGAACATCACGATAAACATGACGATGCTGCCTTTCCTATTCTGACGCCCTACCAGTCTAGGACCCATCATTAGCGCCGCCTTTCTATCGATAAATTTATCCCTGTCTGCCCAGAGGAGAATTGCATCCTAGGTCAGAGTTCAGGTTATCCTCCGTTCCTACAAAGGGCAATGTCATTCTTGATAATTTGGTGTGATTTTAGTCAACCCGATTCTAAAAAAAATCATCTAAATCTAGAGCCGATTCTAACGGCTGTCACGACTCCCCCATCTCGATTTGCCGATGATTCTACTAGTGATTCTTGAACGTGGGAATCGCGTTTCGATCTATATTAATTGAGAAAACCACCCCTCTCGTCAAACTCGCCTGCTCTTACAATTCCCAACCTTCTGGCCGCTTCTACGCGATGTGACTAAAGTCCGCTGTCACTATTCGGGTATTCCGGTTACCCTACCCAAGGACAGCGACATATCAAATCAATCAATTCAAACAATCTATTCATATCGGAGCGTGAAATGGCGATACTCGTTGCATTGTGGATGGGATTTTCGGCTGCCCTCGTGGGCCACTTGGTAAATGAAAAAAGAACTACCGATGAATCACACCGCGAAGTTGTCGTGCAGAAAACGACGGTCAAACCGGCGAGCCTGGATTAGCGGAGGCTCTTATCCTATCCTTGGATGAATGGAACGCATTTTAGACACGGGCCCGTCGAGCGGGCCGAAAGATTTTCAATCCAGCCAAGCTGCTAAGCTTCTTAGACGGTATCACAATATAGCCCTCTTCCTGGGCGGGTTCCTTTTTGATTGCGTCACAATTCGCCGCATTGATTCGTGGCTCGACATCGGGTTTCAGCTGTTTTACCTGGGCGTGCTCGGTGCCTTATTGGTGTTCCAATCGCGCGAGGCTCACGGTATTTGGCACCCCCCCGCCTTCATAAGTTCTCTTTGGAAATACAACGTAGGAGTTCTGCATTTTCTTTACGGAGGACTCCTGAACAACTACGTCATTCTTTACTTTCGAAGCAGCTCAGGCGCGCGTCCTTTCGTTTTTTTCCTGTTGCTCATGATCCTCCTTATTATCAATGAAATGCCGTACATTCGACGGTTCGGGCACCGAATGCGGCTCGGTCTTTACACGTTTTGTCTTGCCACGTTCATGATCTTTTTTGTGCCTATTATGGCGGGGCGCATGGGCATGACGGTGTTTGTCTTATCACTGCTTATCTGCGGGGCGATAATTTGGTGGGTGGCAGGGCGTTTGATTCCTGAAAGGGTAGAAAAGGAACTCCGAATGCGCCTGTTTATTCCGGCGGCGGGCGTCCTAGGAATCATCTTCGTGCTGTATTTCTTGCGGTTGATCCCACCGGTTCCCCTGTCGGTTCAGTCCCAAGGCATTTATCACAGCATTGAAAAGACGAATACGGGCTACGAGCTAGCTTATCTAAAGCCGCCCCTTTACTTATTCTGGAAGAGCGATTCGCGTCCCTTTCGTTTTAGAAAAGGAGATCTGCTCTATTACTGGGTTAGTATCTTTGCGCCCCGCAATTTTCGTCATCGGGTCCTTATTAGAACCGAGTATTTTGACCTTCGATCAGGAAAATTCGTTACCAGCGATACAATTCCGCTCAACGTTGTCGGAGGCAGAGACCGCGGCTTTCGAGGTTTTATTATGAAATCAAACTATCAGGCAGGACGATGGCGGATTTCCTCTGAGACAGAGGATGGCCGGACTATCGGTTTTGTGGATTTTGACGCAATACCAGATGACTCGGATGCGCCCAGACAATGGTTGAAAATAGTCATGTAACAATGACCGACCTGCTTACTGTGAAGAAGAAAGCTCCGGTCATTTAGCGTTTCCCCCGTTTGCCTTAGTTCCCGGCATTTCTCCATCCTCCGCCTCCGTAGGCTTCTGACCCTGGTCGCGCCACCCTCGTTGTGCCCGGGCCGTTCCACCAAGAAGCATTTTCGCTCTCTGGGTCGGGGTGAGAATATCTGCGAATCGAGACCGGGATTTCTCTTCTTGCTGATGTATGTCTTCTTGAATCGATTTGAGATGATTTAAGGTGGATTGTATCTCGGAATCGGGGGCTTTCCCTTTAATCTGAGATTTGAGGGTCTCAATTGTTCTCCTGCGTTGATCACGCAGGGGCTGCAGGGCGGCTCGGTTAGCGCTCCGGGCTGCCTCCACTTCCTTGACTTGATCGTCCGTTAGACCGAGATGGGCCTTCCAGTTTGGTCCGGGACCCTGGTCAGGCCTCACCTGGTGATCCCTAGGTGCCTCTAGGGCTTGAATATTTTCTCCGGAAAGAATCACCGGGAAAAGTAAACTCCCCAAAATTATCGCCGCCAATGGCCGTTTCATAAACGAACTCCTTTCTGGACTGATTTACTGAGGAGACCTCCCTATTCTAAGAGAACGTTGGCGGACCTTCAATTAAAGAAAAGGGATCTTTGTGGCGCCAAGACGAAAGGAAACCTTTCATCCATTTAAACGTATGAATGGCAAATGCGTTTGAAGACTACTACCCTTCTAGGTGCCCTTCCACTCCTTATCTTCCTCGGATGCGGTCGGATGCAGGTCCGCAAGGAACTCGCTGATTATATTGGTTCGCCTGAGCCGCACCTGGTAAGTTCCTTGGGAACGCCCAACATTCGCCGCCAGCAGAAAAATGGACAGCAGGTGTACGAGTATTACACGTGCGGAAACGGCTACGCTTTCGGCTTGGCGACGCCGGCAAGAAACGCGGCTCCCGGTCCTAATTGCGACAAGTGGATTTTCTATCTAAAGGATGGAGTGGTAACGGCCGACGAATTCGAGAAACTGCAGTGATCGGAGATTAGAACTTTAAGCTAGCCTGAATATCGGACTCGGAAGCTTTTTGCGTCGTGGTCGACGCGAATTGATAGGCGGTGCCGGGTGTGAAAAGATTGGTAGAGCCGCGAAAATAAACAAGTCCAGAATATCTGAAGACCACCCCATAATCGAACTCAGTTCCCAAATCCTTGGGTCCAGTCACCGACTTATTCGCCTTGTATTGATAATAGTCGACCGTAAACGTCCATTTTGCCCACGGCGTCGCCTCGATTCCAATATGGATGCTCTGAATTCCTGATTCTCCCGGGGGAAGCCCCGTATTGGTCGAAGATGCCGGCGCAAATGGGGACGTGGGTGAATAGGCGTCAGCGAGCGTAGCGGCGAAGTACCGGCCCCACCCCTTCCTTTCTAATCCGGACCACCGACTTGCGAACGTCGGGCGGAAAGCTTCGTCTTGACCCTGCGTGTTTGGATCATCTCCGCTCGACTCGGAATATTCCCCGACGGCTCCAAATCTTCCATATCTTTCCGTATTTGCCTTGGCTCCCAAGCCGATTGAATAGGCCGACCCCCCTAGCTTTATGTCCTGGGAGGGTGGAAGGCGGCGCACAGAGCCATTCTGTATGTAATACTCAGCTCGAATATAGGCATCCTTCACTGTTGTTCGAATTCGAGCTCCAAAAATCTTACGGTCGATCTTGGTCGCCACGGTCGTAGTCGTGTCGGAACCCGCCTCGTAATTCTGCAGATTGTTGCTGTTTTCGAAAAGACCCATAAGCTCCCAACGAACCAGGTCACGGTCAATTCCAAGCAAGGCGCCGGAAAGATTGGTATCTTGCGATGTTTGTAAGCCCTCGGAAATTTTGGCTGTGAACACGTCCAAGTCAGCGCCTAGCTGCTCCCAGGGCGATTTAAGTTGGAGCCTAATGGCGTTGAATCCAAGTTCGTCGTCTCCCAAAATAAGGCCATCCCCCCATTGTATGGGCTGGCGGCCGATCGTGAGAACCGCTTTGTCCTGATAGATTTTCGGTAAACGGATGAACGCGTTTTGAAGCCACAGTCCCCCGTTCGCATTCGGATAGCGGGTAATAAGAGGAGTGGTTGATGACTCGAGTCCCCACGGAGTGATGGATTGGACCCGCACCGTGGCTTCCACGTCCTCGCTTAAGTCAGCGATCATGTAGCCTTGAAGACGCTGATCGTAGTAGTGGTCGCCTGGAAAGGTGCTGTCGCGCTCTTTGATGCCCACGCCTCGAACCATGTAGTCGGCGCCCAGGTTCAGGTTGGTGGCCCCCGCAGGAATAGCAGGTGAAACTGCGGCTGCGCAGAGGACAAGAGGAATCCAGCTTCTGGAGCGAAAGGGCTTCATTGTGTGTTAGAGGGATTGTAACAGACCCAAGTCCGAACCTTCAAGGAAATTTGTGCGTTCCCTCGATAATAAAGAACCCCTCCGCCATTTTCATGACGGAGGGGTTCCTGGAATGAATTGCTTTCTTGCGGGGGCCTTACTTCTCTTCGCCGCCCCATTTAACTTTGGCGCGGGCGAAGAGCTTCTTCACTGTATCTTGATTCGTCGCTCCCACGCCGGTCAACGCGTCGTCTGGCTTCAACTGGGCGTATCCGCCTTCAAACATCACGTTGTCCGAGTGATCGTAGCCGATCGTGAGATCATATTCGTTCCCAAACTTCTTGCCGACGTTCACGTTCGTCACACCCGTGTTGACGCTATCCTTCACGCGCTGGAACATCCAGTAGTCGAGCCGAACCCATAGCTTCGGCATTCTGGCAACCTTGAGCCGGCCGCCAATGTTGACGACCTGGAGGCCTTGACCTTGCGTTGAGGACTTAGGTGCGGTGCCCGTCACGTCTGAGGTGTTCAGACCCTGCCCGAGCGGTTTAAAACCTCCGCCAAGAGCATTGCTCTTTCCGAAGATTTCACCGAGGAGTCGATCTGACGAGTTGACGCCCAGGGCGCTGAAGTCATGGAATGACTTATCCTGATCATCCTTGGTGTTGTCGTCGCCGGAAGCCTGGAGGAAGTTGCCCCAGAGAGCGAAGCTGCCGACCTGTGTCTCGGGCGTATTGTATCCGACGCCGAGGTCGATGGCATTACCCTTGTACTTTAGGTCGGTTGGAGTCCCGGATCCATTGATCCCTCCACCGTTGAATTGCCCGAAGTTCTGGAAGAACTCCGCCCGGTAGGTGATCATGTTTTCCATCAACCCGCCGTTGGCTCCCACGCGCGCTATTTTCAGGTGGTTGTTGTCGCCGACGGCTGCCGTGTTGCTTTGGTCGCCCTGTAGGAATCCAACCCCCAGAGATCCATTCGGAATAATGGTCGGGAAGGTCAGCTGTATGTTGTCGAGATTGACGTCGCCGATTGGTGTTACGTTATCGGTTCGAGCTGGATTGTTGTCAAACTCGAACGCTTTGCCGGTGAATACATCCAACGTAACCATGTCCCATTTGCGCGTAACGTCCAGGCCGTCAATGGAGTTGGTCGTCAGGGAGTCATCATTGCGTGGAGAAATATTCCACACGAGATCCCTTGGATTACCCACGTATTGCCGTCCTAAACGAGCCTTGAAGTTCCAGATGTCGTCAAAATCGACGTACGCATTCTGGAATCTCCATAGAAGCTCTTCTGTGAACACGCTGGTTGCCGGCGTTCCGTAAAGCTTCGGATCCCGAACGAGCTCAACCCGCCCCGACACTCCTTCCGTGACTTTGGCGGTCATGCCGGCTCGCACGCGGGTGCTGGTCTCTCCGCGGTGATCGTTGGCAGGCCCAAAGACTTTCTCGTTGTCGGCGGAGTTGCCATTGACTTCTAAAGAGCCATCGTAAGAGATGTCCCCCAGGCCGAAGATAGCCCACGATTTCGTGACCATCCCGGCGGATAGAAGCACCATGGCTAGCGCCATCAGTTTTCTCATTTGTTTCCCCCTTAGGATTTATGATTTTGCGACGTTTAAGCGTTTGAACTAATTTGCCAAACAGACTTTTGACCGTTTTGCGAATTTACAGACGTTTAAGCGTTGAACCAATTCCTAAACCAATTGAGCTTTCTATCGCTGAAATTGGGCGTATTGTATCACCGGACTGCGAATTTGTCCATGATTGACCGAGCGTTTTCAGCCCAGGTGGAGGTTGGATACAGGTCGATCAGCTGGCTAAGGACCTTTCTGGATTCGGTTTTATTACCTGCCAGCGTCAATGTCCGGCCCCAAGCGAGTTGGATTCGCGCACCCATGAAGTGATCGGGGTAGCTTTGGACGAAATTCTGGTAGGCTCGCGCAGCTTGCGCGTAGTCTTTCATCTGCTCGAAGGTGGTTCCCAGATGGGCAAGAGCCAATGCCTTTACAGGAGAGGCCGATCCATTGTTGACGATGTTTGAGAAATGCCGAACTGCTTCTTCATATTTCTGTTCTTGGTAGGCCGCTTCGCCTAGAAAGAACGAAGCGTGGAGGAAGATGTCGTTGCTTGCGGCAGCAGGAAGGACCTCATTAAGAATTTGTTCTGCCTGCGGAAATTGCTTTTGTCCGATAAAAGATTCGGCCAACGCCAAGCGGGTCCACTGGCTGTCGCGAAGTTCAGAGCGCCTGAGCGTGAAAACACTAGTGATCAAGCCCGCCGCCACCAGCAATCCGGTAGCGGTTAGGACCGTGGAAGAATTATCGACGCTCCACTTGATCAGAGATTCAAGTCGCGCGGCCAGCAGATTTTCTCTCAGGTCTTTGTTGCTCATAGGGATGGCGCGCCGCAGAGGAATCCACCCCCGGGCGGAATCGAACCACCAACCATCTCCTTAGGACGGAGCCGCTCTTCCAATTGAGCTACGGGGGCATTTGTTGATCTTGTTGAGTTCTGGTCCATGTTGCCTCGAGTAGTATAGTCTTCTTGAAAGAGTCTGACGATAGTATTTACGGCCGCGCTGATTTTTCAAGTGTGCTAAATGTCACAATTAATTTTTAGGATAGAAGTATATTCATCTCGGAAGGTTTTTGCGATATTTTAAGACAGGTGAGCATTGGCGGGAGAGAAAAAAGCTAGAAGCTCATCAGCGAGAAGACGTCGAACTGGCGGAGCTTTTCCCGGCCCTTGAGATCGGATAGTTCGATCAAGAATGCAAGCCCCTGAATCTTTCCCCCGCTGTTCTCGACCAGCTCCGTGGTCGCCTTGGCGGTTCCCCCCGTGGCCAACAAATCGTCAGCGATGAGAACCCGCTCTCCCTTTATCACAGCGTCCAAATGCATTTCCAGGGAGTCTTGCCCGTATTCCAGTTGGTAGGACACGGATGTCGTTTTATAGGGCAGCTTTCCCTTTTTCCGGACCGGTATGAATCCAGCGCCAAGCAAGTAGGCTAGTGGCGCGGCCGTCAAAAATCCGCGCGATTCGATGCCGACGACTTTGGTGATCCCCTGGTTTTTGAAGCGGTTCGCGAGCGAATCGATTGCCGTTCGGAATGCGCTGGCGTCAATGAGAAGCGTGGTGATGTCGCGGAATAGAATTCCCTTTTTTGGAAAATCGGGGATGGAGCGGATGAACTTTTTTAGCTCCTGGCTGGCTACCACATGGCTCCTCTCGCGAGAAGACGCTGTCATTAAATAAGTCCCATCCGTTGCGCAGCTCGTCTTAAGCGCTGAAGACCGCGTTCTTCGAGCTGACGGACTCGCTCGCGGGACAATCGAAGCCTTTTTCCCACCATCTCGAGCGTCATCCGTTCGGAACCATTTAAACCGAAACGCATCTCCAAAATTTGGCGCTCCCGTTCTCCCACTTTCCCCAGAGCTTTGTCGAGTTCATCCTTCATTCTCAATTCCGACAGCACATTATCCGGGGAATGCTCGGTGCCTTCGGCGACGATATCTTTGATGAAAAGATCTTCATCGTCATCGAGAGGCGTCTCGAGGCTTTCAAGCCCCCGTGCCGCCTCGGCAGCGTCTAAAACGCCGCGGATCTGGCGGGCCGACAAATGGAGCTTCTTGGCCATTTCAGAAAGTGTCGGATCGCGACCGAAGGTTCCGTGGAGTTGATCCCATTGCTTGAGCCACTTTCTCAAGGCTTCCCAAGCATGTGGAGGAATGCGAATGGTCTTGGATTGCTCGTCGATGGCTCGACGAACGGCTTGTTCTATCCAATAGGCGGCGTAAGTCGAAAATCGAAAGCCGCGGGTATAATCAAACTTCTCTACCGCGTGCATGAGCCCCAAATTCCCCTCTTCAATCAGATCCAAAAAGTCGATTCCGGGCCGGTAATACTTCTTGGCGATGGGAATAACAAGGCGAAGGTTTCCTTCAATCAGACGCTTCTTCGCAACCTTATCGTTCTTCTGAGCTCGCTTCCAAAGGTCTTCAAACTCGTCTTTGGAGATCGCCGGAAGGCCTTTGATGCCTTGGAAATATAATGTAACTGGGTCTAGGCTGTCCTTCATTTTGTTTCGTTCTCTACTGGACGGGGATCCAATGTCCCCCAAATTTTCAAAAAGCGCGGCGTTTTTCGGTGTTCTGAAGCGCTTTACAAATAGTGGCAAAAGAAACTACTTAGTTCAATATATATAACCGATCCGAAGGAGACCGACAAGAAAAGGGCGTCCGATTGATTTCATTTATTTCCTGACACGCTATTGATGTTTCATCGTCTTTTCAGATTCATTCCTTCTCGATCCTCGCGGGATCACCGTAGAGCGCGTTGCGCGAAGAAATCCTAGGCAGGCAGAATTTGGATCAGAAGTTCTGCGTTTAATCAATTCACCTTGTCAATCAAGGGGTTTTGGATGCTCGGCTTCTTTGTAAGTGATTGAAATCCAGTGGCTTCTCGCCCCATACTCAAACGAGAGGGTTTCTAGAGGAGTTTATATGAGACGAGAGGAGCGGAAACGTATTTTCTCTGCCTGGCGTTCGAGGCCCGATCGATGAAGCGGCGCGGACTCGCTCTTTTCGTGGTCGCCGCCGTCGCAACGCTCGCTTTTGCTCATAACAGGCGCGACGAGGACACTGAGCATTTGCTCAATAATCCCCTCACGCTGCGCCTCAAGGTGGAGAGGATGGATGAATCCTCGAGAGCGGATCTGGTGGCACCCCTCATAACAAAGATTAGCCACTCCAGCCTTCATCCTTTTAAGCCGCCTGTCTACATGGCCTTATTTACTGAGGATCGAATCGGGCGCTTGTTGAAAGCACATGTTCCCCACAATCAGCTTGTAACCGATCGCGTGGGAGGGACGTTCGAGCTCGCGTACGTTCTCCAGGAAATCATAGCGGACACCGACGAGCCAGTGAGAGATCTTGCCAAGGCGGGAATGCGGCTTCCTTTTAAGATCGGATCGCCCGTCTGGATCTGGAGTCCCCAGGGAATTTCTTCCGGTACTTGCATGGGCATTCGGATGTACGATGACGGATTCCCAAGCTATTTCTGTGGAATTTCTCTCAGGTTGGAAGCATTCGTGGACGTCCGGCAATCCCAGGACGATCCTCTTCTTATATCTCCCCGACCCTTTGTTCCGCAAACGTGGACGCAGGCAGAAGCTCGAGGAGCCGACCGATCCTTTGCAAGAAGCGAAGCGTTGGATGTCAGGAGGGATTTTTATCACCGGTATCCGAAGGTTCCAAAAGAAAAGCTTTCCGAAAAGGAGTTCAGAGCCACCATCATCCAAACCGCCAAAAAAGGATCATTTCTCCTTTTGCAGGTTTACGAGGGTTTTGAATCCGGAAATTCCGGAGATTTCCTAACCTGCATCTACCGGAGAACCCGGGCCGATCAGCTCTGGAAGAGATATTACGCCTATGAGGAGCAGAAGGACGATTGGTTAGTGGCGGCTATTGATCTGGATGGTGATGGCGTTCCCGAACTCATGGGAAGCGGCTACTTGAGGAAGTTTTTCCCCACCCTTAAAACAGTTCTTGAACTCTAATCTCGGTGGTCCGCCATAGTCGGCGAAAAGTATCGGGGTGACAGGACTTGAACCTGCGACCTCTGCGTCCCGAACGCAGCGCTCTAGCCAACTGAGCTACACCCCGTCAAATCAGCGAGCTCCTACTTCCCGTGCAGCGACCTTTTTCTTGGAAGGTTCAGGAACAAATTCGAAAGGACGAAACCGGTACCATTGGGTCGGGTACTGACGCAATAAGTTACCAAATTTGTTGGCGACCTCTTGCACCAATCTGTCGACCTCCCGCTTTGAGCGCCCCCGAGCGAACAAGGGCTGAGATACCACTGTCTTGTAGGTGCGTGGAGCCGTCCGAACGACGACGGCAACAACAATCGGAGCCCGTTCGCTGACGGCCAGGACGACGGGCCCTTTAGGCCAGCGAACCTGGTGGCCCAGGAGATCTACCGGCACGCCTTCTTCTCCAAATGGATGGTCCCCCAGCATCGCGACAGCCTCGCCCCGCCGTAATGCTTCGCGGACGCCCGTGGCCGCGCGGCCGCCCACAGGAATGAAATTCACTCCCGGCGCTCGGCGGGTCTCGATAAGCTCTTTGAACTTCTTGTTCTGGTAAGGCTGGTAGATTGCCGTCACCGGCCATCCCCATCGGCTCATGATGCGCGCGCCAAGCTCCCAGTGCCCCAAGTGAAATGTCAAAAAGAGAATTCCACCCTTTT
>Ga0207121_1020_pt1 | contig 38473 bp, 37 predicted proteins | sample Alteio_BWMinHeat_41_FD_153513 | JGI IMG/M metagenome (GOLD analysis project Ga0207121, IMG submission 153513) | Enriched cells from forest soil in Barre Woods Harvard Forest LTER site, Petersham, Massachusetts, United States -... | ecosystem: Environmental > Terrestrial > Soil > Temperate forest >... | reverse complement strand
CCTGTGTCCAGGGCAGTTTTTCATTGGCAAAGGCAAACGGATCATAATGGGGCACTTGCATGTGTTCTACGATCCACTTGCCGGCACTTAAATGCCACCAGATGTCTTCTGTTTCAATGGCCCGATGGAAAAATAATAAAAAAAGAAAAAGGGCCAAACATAAAATAAGGAACTTTTCACGCAACACAGCTATTTCTCTCTCCCGGAAGCATCTTTTAAGGTCTTTAATAATCCCGGGCCGACTTTTAAGCCCAATGACTCGGCCTTATAGACATCATCCCATGCTTTATCGTATTCTTTTTTATAATAATAGGCCACTGCCCGGCTGATTACGATGTATGCATTATTGGGGTTTATTCCTAAACCTTTATTGTAATCCGCAATAGCTTGGTCGAAGTTACGTTTCATACTATAGGCAAGGCCCCGGTCATCGTAAGCTTGGGGTCCCTTTAATATTTATTTTTTTATTTGTAACAGGTATTAAATTTTTTAGCTGTAAATTGGCGGGCGACAGCTTAAACAGGAACATGGCAGCAGCTCAGGTAAAACATCTGGCTTTAGTGCTCTTTTTATATTTGATGGGATTTTTTATCAATCCCTACGGTGTAGAAGGTTTTCTTTACCCTTTCAAAGTTATCTTTATACCTTCTTTCTATGACCTTTACAAAATTAGCGGGATGGTCAAGGAAATGCAGCCTCCGTCCTATATTTTTCTGTCGTTGAATTATTGGTATTTTCTCGTTCTGGCAGCGCTTGGTTTTTCAGCAGCCGTTCTCAATAAAAACAGGCTGATCCTGGTCGTGTTATTTTTATTTTCTCTTTTTGCCTTTTTAACCGTGGCGCGCAACAGCAGTTTTTTTGTTTTGGTCTCTGCTTTTGTCATCATCGAAGGGGCCCAAGGTTTCATTCAAAAGGATGTCTGGGCAAGGGGGCGCTGGCTGGGATTTTTTGATACGGCCATCATGACAGGCATTGTTGTTTTCCTGGCCGTTCAAATATTCAATTTATGCAGTGAGAGTGTGTTTATCAATGGTAAAAAGTCCAGGGTCTTATGGTTGCAGGTAAACTCTTACGTAAGCTCTTCCATCAATTTATTAAAAGAGAACGGCATTACCGGCCCTGTTTTTACCGACGATCTTTTAAGCAACTTCATTTTGTGGTTTGATTATCCGCAATTAAGGCCTTTTGATGATGCCCGGCATGTGGATAAAGAAAGGTTCAACAATTCAATGTGCATCCTTTTAAAACCCGGGATAATCTGGCCCCGGGCCGAAAAAGATTATGGTTTTAAGATATTCATCGCTATTCAAGGAAGCGCAGCACAAGGCCTTATTGACTACATCCATACCCGGCCTGATTGGCAGTTGATTTCTGTCCGTGGCCCCATCCTGGTGTATGTGAAAAAGGGGGCGTTTCATTTGCCTGAAGAATTGGATAAATTTGAGCAACGGTTAAAATCGGTCGCCTTAACAGATGAAGATATAAGAAAGCTTAAAATAATTTCGCAAAGAAAACCGAGAGCTGCATGGGATGAATTCTTGGACCCTTCGCCTTTTGAAGTGGACACGTTTTCGACAGGAGAGACATTGATGGATCTCGGATACAAAGGGGCTGCGGCCAAGGATTTTATTGACGCATCGAGGGTCAGCAGCCAACCCTATATGCAGGAAACAGTAAGTGGTTTTTTGAAACAATTAGGTTAAGATAAAAGTGCCGCCCAACTTATCCATTATCACACCTGTTTATCAGGGTCGCCAGTTTATATCCGGTTGTATTGAATCGGTGATCCATCAGAAACACGATTCCATTGAACACATCATTGTTGACGGCGGATCAACAGACGGCACTGTTGAAATTGTCAGGGCCTATCTTCAGAAATATCCGCACATTCGTTTTATGTCAGAAAAGGATAGCGGACAATCAAACGCCTTAAATAAGGGAATTAGATTGGCACATGGCGGGATTATAGGTATTTTAAATGGGGATGATTTTTATGAGCCGGATGTATTAAAACACATCAATGGCTATTTTGCCGCCTTAAAAGAGCCGGCTTTAGTGGTGGGCAACTGTTATGTCCGCGGGATAAACGATCAAATAAGTTATGTCTCAAAACCAAAAAGATTGCGACAAATTGATCTGCTTTTAGGTTTGCGATTAAATCCGCTTCCGATGAACCCAAGCGCCTATTTTTATCATAAATCTTTGCACGAAAAAGTAGGTTTTTATGACGAAACGGACCATTATACAATGGATTTGAATTTTATTTTAAAAGCAGTAACGGTGGCCCAAGTGCTTTATGTGGATCAATGCTGGGGGAATTTTAGGTATATTCCGGGCACAAAAACATATCAGGATGCAAGCAATGGTGAAAATCAGAAAAGGGTCAATTTTGTTCTCGAATCATTTGTAAATGAACTGCCGTTATTTCAGCGCTGTTGGGTAAGATTTTTAAGGTATCGTAAAGTGGGTTATTTTTATTACCGCATTGGTTACTATTTAGAGCATCCGGTTGAACGTATTGGAAAATACCTTAACGCAAAGCGGTGGAAATTTTAAATTGAAAATATTTTGGTGACATTCCCGTTATAATCTCATATAATCTCATATAGTCAGAATATGAGATAGGGGAGAGGTATGGCAGGTGGTTTTTTTATAAATAGATTAGACCATTTACCGGCACATATTTTGTCCAAAATTGCCAAGATCGATGAATTAAAAGGGCAATGGGTGATGGGGGCCAATCTTCATCCCCAGGTCCTGGGGCGTCTTAAAAGGTGGGTTTTGATCACTTCAACCGGGGCTTCTACCCGTATTGAAGGCGCACGGCTTTCTGATGAAGATATTGAAAAATTAATGCGGGGGATCTCTATCCAGAAGTTTGCGGACAGAGATAAGCAAGAAGTTCAAGGGTATTACGAAATATTAAAGAATGTTTTTGATGTGTGGGAAAGCATTAAATTGTCTGAAAGTACGATCAAGCATTTCCATAAAGAATTGCTAAAATACGTTGAAAAAGACAAATTGCATCGGGGTGAATATAAAAAGAAAGAAAATAAAGTATTGATGATCGATGAGGCGGGGGAATCGGTGGGGGTATTATTTGATACCACTCCGGCTTATTTGACACCCAAAGAGATGCAGGAGCTTGTGGACGCGACGCGGGAAGCATTTAAACAGGAAAAATTCCATCCTTTACTTATTATCGGGAATTTTTTGGTTGATTTTTTGTATATTCATCCCTTTCAAGATGGCAATGGTCGGCTTTCTAGGGTTTTGACCAATTTATTATTGCTTCAGCGCGGGTATGTATTTGCACCTTACGTTTCTCATGAAAAATTGATTGAAGACAACAAGCCGGATTATTACCTGTCTTTGCGCAAAAGCCAAAAAACATTGCGGACATCAAAGCCGGACATAACAGCCTGGCTGGATTTTTTCTTGACCATTGTTCTCAAACAGTCCCAAATGGCCATTGAATTGTTGTCTAAAGAAAATATTGAGAAGACACTGTCTCCTAAACAACTTAGTATTTGGAATTATTTACAGACCGTGGAAGAGGCGTCTCCGCGTGAGATTTCAGCCAAGACAGGGATTGCCTTACCTACAGTTGCTCAATCTTTAAATAAATTTATGCAGTTAAAGAAAATTGAACGAGTTGGTTTAGGGCGGGGTACCAGATATAAGAAGGTTTAATATGGAGAGGTGGGGCAAAGCTATGAAAAATTGCAGTGACACAACACCTCTCCTTCGGTAAATAAATTTGAATAGTTAATTTGATATTTGATAGTAATGCTTTGGTAGGAGAGGTGGCAGAGTGGTCGAATGCGGCGGTCTTGAAAACCGTTGCCTCGCAAGGGGCCGTGAGTTCGAATCTCACCCTCTCCGTTTTTATTTTTAGCACACCTAAAAATCCCCTCCAATGGTAAGGCGCCATCCCTTTTTCTTATCCATGTTATAGAATAAAAATATGTTTTTAGGCTGTATGTAACCAGTCCTTAGAGGTAAACTAAGATGATATAGGCTATCTTACTTTTAGGGAGACCAAGTGATTAAAAAAATAAAATATTTTATGTTAAGGCTCAGGCTGTTCATTTCCTTTGTACATGGCCTGGACCTTCATTTCCGTCATTATATCCTGCCTGTTTTTTATTCTCTTATATCATCCGTATTTGAAGGATTGACTTTTTGGTTATTGATGTCTGTCGTGGAAGGTCTCTTTGATCAGCATAACTTTAAGTCTTTTTGGGATAACTTGGATCAGAAAATACCTTTTAAATCATGGCACATCATTTTTCCCGGAAATTTAAGGGTCTTTTTGTTTCTGTTAGGCTTGATAGCTCTCAGCGTTGTTTTCAAGAATATTTTTGTATATCTTTCGATGACAAGGACCGCTTTTAATGTCCGGAAATTTTCCAATGTCTTAAGAAAGAAGATTTACCAAAGGTATTTGTCCTTCGGAAAGCTTTTTTTTGACAAAAGAAATCCGGGTTATTTGCAGCAGGTCTTGATCGGCAACACTTCTCAAATGGCCAATGAACTTACTCAATTCTCGAGCATGCTTGGCATGATTTTTAATGTGGCAGTCTATCTGGTGATCATGTTTCATATTAAACCGGAACTGACCTTGTGCATTCTTTTATTCTTCCCGGTCCTGCATTTCGCTGTCCAAGCCATTATTAAACGCATCAGGCTGAGTTCTGAGGACTATGCCCAATATTATGCTGATTTAGGCAAAAAAATATCCAACGCCCTGCAATGCATCCCTTTGATAAAAACATACTCAAGCGAGGAAAAAGAAAAAGAGTGGTTTGATTACAGCAGTGACCGTGTGCAAAAGTATGAATATGCCGTTGACCAGAAGCGTTCCATCATCACGCCTTTGCAGGATACCATCATGCTGTTTGGTATTTTGCTTATACTGGCCTTACTGGCGTCGTTTTTGATCCCTAAACCGACACTTCTGTCTCCGCATCTCATTGTTTTCTTTTTGGTTTTAAGAAGGGCAATGGTTTCTTTCGGGGTTTTTAACCAATTTATTACCTCGATAGCCTCTATCAGCGGGCCGATGGGGCAAATTAAAGCGGTTTTAGATGACCGGGACAAGTATTTTATCAAGGATGGGAAGAAAATCTTCACGGGCCATCAACACAACATTGTATTTGAAAATATTTCTTTTCGATACCCTTCAGAAGACGATCCCAGATACGTTTTGGACAATATCAATTTAACCGCCCGCAAAGGGGAGATGCTGGCCATCGTGGGTACTTCCGGAGCGGGAAAATCCACATTGATTTCATTGCTGCTGCGTTTTTATGATCCGACATATGGGAGGATCTTGATCGATGGTGAGGATATCCGTGATTATACATTAGAGTCATTGCATGACCATATGGCCCTGGTCAGTCAGGAAACATACTTGTTTAGTGCACCTTTAAAGGTCAATTTAACCTATGGCCTGAAAATTGAACCTTCTACTGATGAAATCGGGCAGGCTTTACAACAGGCGAGATTGGAGGATTTTGTCAGTTCCTTGCCGCAGGGCCTTGAAACAGAGATTGGAGACCGCGGGATCAATTTGTCGGGCGGAGAGCGCCAACGCCTGGCCATGGCCAGGGCTTTGCTCCGGAAATCGGAAATATTGATCCTTGATGAGGCCACCAGCGCTTTGGATTCCACCACTGAGACCATGATCCAAAGCAGTCTCCGGAAACTTATTGCAGGCAGGACCTGTATCGTTATTGCGCACCGGCTTTCTACCATCCGTCATGCCAATCAAATCATTGTTTTAGAGCAAGGAAGGATTATTGAGCAGGGTAATATTGACCAATTACTGGAGCAAAAGGGTAAATTCCATGAATTTTGGGAGAAGCAGAGGTTTTTTTAGTGACTAAATCAACTCTTGCCTTATGTGTTCCTGCCTACAACGCGGCAGAATTCCTTCCCCGCTTATTAAACTCTGCCCGCAAGCAGTCAATAAAATTCGATGAGATTTTAGTTTATGATGACGCAAGCACGGACGCAACAGTCCTGGTGGCCCAAGAATATGGGGCTAAGGTCATAACAGGGGATGTCAACCGGGGGTGTTCTTATAGTAAGAATCAATTAGCAGAAGTTGCAACTTGTGACTGGATCCATTTTCATGATGCCGATGATGAGTTGCTGCCGAATTTTACGACATTAGCGCATAAATGGATGTCTTCTGCCCAACCTCCGGATGTTGTGCTGTTTGATTATGAGTATCGGGATAATGACAGCGGCGAACTTCTTTCCGTAAAACATTTTAATAAAGATTTTTTAGAAAAAGACCCGATCAGCTATGCTATCCGTCGACAGATAAATCCATTTTGTGGTTTATATAGGAGAAAAGAATTTTGGAGGGTTGGAGGATACGATTTGGATCCACTTGTATTATATAACGAAGATGTGGCATTCCATTGTCATTTGGCTATCTGTGGTTTAAGATTTTCGTCAGAATCAGAAGTTTCCATCATTAACTACAGGGTCAAGAAATCAATGTCATCTTCTGTAAGTATTGTTAAATGTGTCCAGGCCCAATATTACGTGATGAAAAAGAATGCCTTACGGCTTGGTCAACGGTATAAAAAAGAAATAGCCGAACAACTTTGGAAAATCGCGGGTGTGGCCGCATCTTTTTTAGATTGGAAAACAGCGTACGATAGTGTTGCTTTAGCTGTAAAACTTAATGGGCGGGTGCCTCAACACGCATCGGCGATATTTAAGGGGCTTTGTTTGATAAATCCATTTTTCGCAGTTAAATATAGGGAGAATATGATCAGAAAGTTCAAGCCCCATTTACGCCTTAATCGAGTATAAGATGCGAAAAGCAGCTGCATTTTTTAGACTAGTCAAAACATATGGAATTATTGGAGCAGTTGTATATGTTTTTCAACACTTCCATCAACGTTTTTTGAAAACAGGGCATCCTTATATATTAATTTCTAAGTATGCCCGTTATCCATTGTTATGCCGTTCAGGTACGTCGGACTTCTATGTTTTTTATCAAATTTTTGTAGAGAGGGAGTACAGTTGCATTGATGATTTTTTTCCTGTCGGCTTAGTTATAGATGGGGGCGCGTATGCAGGATATTCATCGGCATATTTTTTGAGCAGGTTTCGGGACTCCTACGTGATTGCGGTTGAGCCCGATCCAGGCAACTATTCGATGATGCTGAAGAATTTAAAGCCGTATAAAAATCGGGTTAAGATGTTAAATTCCGCGATCTGGTCTCATTATGCCCCTTTAACGATGTCTGAGTCAAAATATAGAGATGGGGAACCCTGGTCGCTGCATGTAAGAGAGTGCAGACCGGGAGAGACGACACTTTTTTTTGGGCTGGATATAGGCAGTATTTTTAAAGAGTCCGGGTACAGCAGGATTTCGATATTAAAAATAGATATAGAAGGGGCTGAAGCGGTCATATTCTCTTCCCCTGCTTATAAGACTTGGATAGACAAGGTGGATGTGATGGTGATCGAACTTCATGATGATTCTTCATTTGGGAAATGCTCGGAAATCTTTTTCTCAGCAATGGAAAAAGAAGATTTTGAAATTTCTCGTTGTGGAGAGCTGACCGTATGTAAGCGTCGGCATATCCGGCAGGCAGGAGGTTATGGTCAAGTTCATTAGTGTCATCATTTGCACTCATAATCCCCGTTTAAATTTTTTGGAAAAAGTTTTAAACGGTTTGAAGGCGCAGACCTTGCCGGTAAATAATTGGGAATTGTTGATCATTGATAATGCTTCCACGGATAAAAAGGTCTTAAATAGCGTTGATTTATCGTGGCATTTTAACGCCAAAGTAATGGAAGAAAAAAAACTGGGTGTTATTTGGGCCCGTATTAGTGGCATTAATAACAGTCGGGGGGAACATCTGATTTTTATAGATGACGATAATGTTATTTTTTCAAATTATTTACAGGATGTTTGTCATATTTTTGAACAATTCCCTAAACTTGGCGCTATCGGTGGGAAATCATTGCCTGAATTTGAAATTGAGCCTGAATCATGGGTGAGAGAATTTTTTGATAAGCTTGCATTGCGTGATTTAGGCAATCAAGAGCAGACTTTCTTTTTTGATACACCTGTGGTGGAGCAAAAAAAATACCCCTTGTGTGCTCCTATAGGAGCAGGGATGGCTGTGAGAAAAGAGGCTGTCCAGCCATACGTAAAGCGGATATCAGCCCATAAAGCCCATCAAATTTTTGACCGTAAAGGTGAGAGTCTTTTTTCAGGAGGGGACAATGATATGGTTTTATCAGTATTAGAAAGTGGGTGGGGTGTTGGATACTTTCCACCATTGGGCTTGACCCATATTATCCCTAAGGAACGCTTGGACAAGAATTATTTAGGCCGTTTGAACCGGGGTATAATGGCATCTTGGCCCATTGTTCTGGCTTTATACGGGATTTGCCCATGGGATAAAATTTCCCGTTGGACGGTGCAGTTGCGCCAAATCAAAGCGTATTTTACTTGCAGGGCCTGGGCAGGACCTGCCCAATATGTCCGCTGGCAAGGGGCCTGCGGATTATTTGAAGGTTTGAGTTGGTTATCAAAGATTGAAAATCCTTTATGATAAAGAAAATCTTTAGGAAGCTTGGTCTTGGTAAATTAGCTTATATTTTATACTACCTTCCCCAAGAATTTTCAAAAAAGATTTTTAAACGGGGGATTATAAATTCAGTTATAGACGATCAGAACCGGATAGAAATGGAGAAAGCGACTTATAAGATCCTGTCTATCGCGAGCGTGCCTGATGTCTCAAATAATGTATATGACGTGTATTTTTTAACCGGCGAGAAATTTTGGTATCAGACCTGTTTTTGTATGTATTCTTTAATACAGGCTTCGGGAGAAAATTTACGGCCTGTCATTTATGATGATGGGACCCTCCAAGAAGGGCAAGTCAATGAAATCAAGAGAATATTTTTTAATGTAAAAATTGTCAGTACCGCAGAAATACAGAAGAAGCTTGATGAATGCCTGCCTTCTTCAAAATTCCCCTATTTAAGAGAACGGCGTATTGATTATCTTAATATCCGTAAACTCATTGATCCCCATATTGCCTCCTCCGGGTGGAAAATGGTGCTTGATTCGGACATGTTATTTTTCCGTAACCCCATTATGCTGGTTGATTGGTTGAAAGACCCACGGTGTCCTTGTCATATGGTGGATGTAGAAAATTCTTACGGATATTCTATTCAATTGATGGAACATTTAGCGAAAGCTAAAGTTGCCCAACGTGTAAACGTGGGAGTTTGCGGACTTAAGAGCGAAGATATTGATTGGGAAAAACTGGAGTATTGGTGTAAAAAGCTCATTGAAAAAGCAGGAATGCATTATTATATGGAACAGGCATTGACGGCCATGCTTATCGCCGGAAAAGAATGTACTGTTTTACCGCCCGAAGAGTATGTCGTTATGCCCGGTGAAAGAGAGTCCATGAAACCAAAGGCGGCCATGTATCATTATGTTGCCCAATCAAAGCCGTGGTATTTCCGTCATGGTTGGCGGAATATTATTTCGTAAGGGCTTTCGGTTATATTCTTGATAAAAGGGATAAAAATGAATTGGAAATATTTTATAGGCAGACAAACTTCAGGCATCATTGATTTCTTTTTAAGTTCCAAGGGCATGCCGCTCCTGGATGCCGTTCCTCATGGCCTGAGTTGGCCGTTTGATGTGAAAAGATTTTCGGGAGATAAGAATAAACATGTCATTTTTGATGTGGGGGCGCATAGGGGGGAAACTAGTTTATATCTGAATAAATTTTTCCCGGAGGCCGATATTTTTGCCTTTGAGCCTGTAAAAGATAATTTCAAAGATTTACAGGAACTGACACGGCACAAAAAGCAAATCCGGTGTTTTAATACAGCGATGGGCAGCAAAGAGACCGATATGGAGATATTAATTAATCCGGATTCTGAGCGCAACTCCCTTGTTGAAAAGCCTTTTATGCCGGGACAAAGAAGAGAACATATCAAGGTAACGGCAATAGATAAATTTTGTGCAGAAAACAAGATCAGTCATATTGACATTTTAAAATCTGATACGGAGGGCTACGATCTTGAAGTGATGAAGGGGGCCCAAGCCATGTTGGATAAAAATTCGGTACAATTTATTTACTCTGAGATCGGCTTTGAACCCAGTGATGTCGAAAAGACCCTTTTGGGGGATTTGTATGATTATCTTGGGGCCAAAAGGTTTAAGTTGTGCGGATTTTATGAAAATTTTTATTGGGGGGAAAAGAAACAGTTCTTTGGTTTTTGTAACGCACTTTTTATCAATCCGGAGTTCAGGAAAGAGCAGAATAAACCTTTATGAAGCCTTTGGTATCGATACTGGTCCCTGCTTACAATGCCGAGAAATGGATTGCCGAGACCATAGAATCAGCCCTCGCGCAGACATGGGGCAATAAGGAGATCATTGTGGTCAATGATGGCTCGAGGGACAATACCTTGGCCGTTGTCAAAAAGTATGAGTCTAAATTTGTTAAAGTCATTGATCAGGAGAATAAAGGGCATTGTGTGGCGAAAAACCGTGCATTTAATGCATCACAGGGAGAATTAATAAAATTCCTGGATGCTGATGATTTGATTAATAAGGAGAATGTTGAACTTCAGGTTGAGCGGTTAAACGGTGATTTTGATTCTATCGCGTCTTGTGAATGGGGCCGTTTTTATGGGCCGGATCCCCAAAAAGCGGTTTTTGAACCGGAGAAAGTCTGGACTGATCTAAAGCCTGTTGACTGGCTTGTGGAAGCGCTTTGGGAAAAAGCAGAGTCCATGATGCAATGCGGTATTTTTTTGATCCCTCGAAGAATACTTCTTAATTCCGGTTTGTGGGATGAAAGGCTTTCACTTATTGATGATTATGAATTTTTTACGAGAGTGTTATTAAAAAGTAACGGCATTAAATTCACCCCCGGTGCAAAACTTTTTTACCGCTCGGGAATTAACACAAGCATATCCAACATTAAAAGTCGAAAAGGCATAGAATCAGCATTTTTGTCGATCAGTTTAGCTTGCGGGCATTTACTCAAAGCAGAGCATTCCGACAGGACAAAATTTGTTTGCGCTAATGTATGGCAGCATTTTATTTATGACAACTATCCGAATCACAAAGATCTTTTAGTCCAGGCGGAAGAAAAAATTAAAGAATTAGGAGGGGCAACTTTAAAACCCATAGGCGGCCCTTTATTTAAATATTTGTCTTTCTTGGTGGGATGGAAGATGGCTAAAAGGGTACAAAATTCCATTTACCAGATAGGCTATAAAAAATTAGCTTCCGTATGGAGTCGAAAAAAAATAGAATGCGCATAGCTATTATCGCGGACCCTTATATCGCTGTCCCACCGGATAAATATGGAGGTATTGAGAGGATCATTACCTTGCTTATTGAAGGCTGCCTTTCCAAAGGTCATGAAGTCACTCTTTTTGCCCATCCGGCCTCCAAAGTCAAGTGCCGGTTAATTCCTTACGGTATCCCTCCACATAAAGGCCCATTCATACGAGTACAGGAAGTCCTGCAAATTTGGGGTCAATTAACACCTCAAAGAAATGATTTTGATATTATCCATAGTTTTGGGCGTTTAGTCGGTCTGTTGCCGCTTTATTTTTCCAGGGTCCCCAAAGTACAGAGTTATCAACGTAGTATTAGCCGTCGTAATGTATTAATTGCCAGTGCCCTGGCGGGAAGAAGCATTTTTTTTACGGCCTGTAGTGATAATTGCAGGCAATACGGCCAATTACCAGGCCAATGGGCCACGGTTTATAATGCTGTGCCAATTGAAAGATATGATTTTATTCCTAAGGTAGCTGATGATGCCCCTTTGATATTCTTAGGCAGGATTGAACGCATCAAAGGTGTGCATACAGCCATTGATATTGCCCTTGCCACCGGCAAAAGATTGATCATTGCCGGGAACATTGTTCCCCAGGGGCATTCCTATGTTTATTTTAAAGAGAAAATTGAACCCAGGATTGATGGAAAGCAAATAACCTATGTTGGAGAAATAGATGATGTGCAAAAGAACAAGCTTTTGGGGCAGTCAGCAGCTTTATTAATGCCCATTGAGTGGGAGGAACCGTTTGGGATTGTGATGGTTGAAGCCTTGGCCTGCGGGACCCCGGTCATTGGTTTTAAGCGGGGTGCCGTGCCGGAAGTGGTTGAAGATGGAGTCAATGGTTTTATATGCCAAACGAAGGAAGCAATGGCCGCAGCCGTTGGCCGGTTAAAGGAAATCAACAGATCAAAATGTCGCCGTATCGCTGAAGAAAGGTTCAGTGATAGGGTGGTAGTAGACCAATATTTGACACTTTACAAGGATTTAATAACAAGGAGATGAAATATCGGGAATTTTTTGAGAGCAGCCATAAGATTTTTTAAATTCAGGATCTTAAAGTTGCATCAATTCGCTGCCCTTACCCCTCATTTAGCATCGAAAGAGCCGCTGTTTAAAGCCCCGCCTTTTAACAGGAGGATAGTCCAAGCTATTCGTTTAATTTCTCCCCAGTATGTTTTGCAAGCGGACGAGGAATCACGAAAATTTTGGCAAACTGAACAGAATGGTTTTTGTTGGGGGGAGTACGAAGCGCTTTCCGGGTATTTATTGAAAATACCGACGCCTAAAAAATGTCTTGAAATAGGGCCGGGCATGGGGCGTTCGGTGGTTTTTTTCAGTAAAAAGCTGGGCTTGGAAGGGAGCGAATTTCATTTATATGAAAGTACGGGAAAACGGACAAAGTATACTTTCAATGGGCCAAGATTTACCGATTCTTTTTGCGGCAGCATTGAAATATTAGAAGACATGTTGCGGTACAACGGCATAACCAATTATAAAATTTTTGATGCGAAAGACCTGGATTCCAAACTAAGTCATTTACCCGGGCCGTATGACATCATTTATAGTTTTTACGCAGTCGGTTTTCATTGGAGCCTCGAACATTTTATTGATGAAGCATTTGCGCTTATGCATGAGAAAACACTGGCCTTTTTCATTGTTACCGGGGACTTTGTAGTATTCGAAAAATTGAAAAAATTTAATTTTAAAATCTTTGATTATGTATCTTGTTGCCCGGTCAATAGAAAAGACAAGATGCTGGTTTTGAGTAAAAGTCAATTGTTCTCATCTAATTCATAGCTTGGGCGGATAAAATGGCCATCTGCAGGGTTTACCTTTTAACTTACCATAGAAATAATTTATTGCCAAGAGCGTTAAACAGCCTATTAAACCAATCCCTGAAAGACTGGGTTTGTGAGTTGCATAATGATGCCCCTGAAGACGGGTTTCCTTCAAAGCTGGTTGAAAAGATCAATGATCCCCGGATCTCGATGGTCAATCACCAAAAAAATTTAGGCGGCACAAAAAGTTTTAACATTGCTTTTAAGGAAGTCCCCGAGCCTTTTGTCAGTATTTTGGAAGACGACAACTGGTGGGAGCCCCATTTTCTTAGTCGGATGGTGGAAGAAATCAATAAATTTCCGGATGTAAGATTGGCGTGGGCCAATATGCAATTATGGCAGGAGGATGAAAATGGCGCATGGGTCAATACCGGCAGATGCATTAACGAAGCCTCTGAGAAAGACGTGCCGAAATTGTTTTATTGGCCTGAAAAAAGGCAGATAAACGGGGCCATTCATTCAATCGGCGCGGTGCTGATGCGCTCAAAGGACATTGGGGATTTTTCCATCCCTCACTCGACCCTCCTGGACTCAATCGAGCCTGTGCGGGAAAGGGCGTTTGAGTATCCGATTTTATTTGTCCCGCAGGTGCTTGCTAATTTTTCCATGACCGTTAAAACATTTCGTTCCCAAAATATTTTTTCATATCTTCAGACACAAATATTATTGCTGGGGACTTTTTTCAAACATATGCCGGCTAAAGAAAAATTCTTAAATGAATTTGTGTCTGAATCACGTTCACAATTTCCCAGATCAACATCGGTGATTATTTTTGCCGCGTTTCTCCTGCCTGAATGCCGCAAGTTATTTAAATATGTTACAGGGGGGGATTGGATGTTTTTTATATTATCTTTTCTGAAACACCCATTACTTTTCTTAAAACTTTTTAAAGCGATCCCAATGAACAAAGAAGTTTTTGAATTTTTAGATAAAAATACGGCATTAAGATTAGCGCAAGCAAAAAAATACGGCTTCAACAGTCTGTGATTTTTTATGAAAAAAAAGATATGTTTAATAACTACAGGCCAGCCATCAACTAACCCAAGATTGGTTAAAGAGGCGGACGCGTTGGTGGAGGCTGGATATGAAGTGGTTGTTCTGGCCGTTTTTTATATAGCCTGGGCCAATGAGGCGGATAAACATTTTTATGTTAATAAAGATTGGAAATTGGTTTTTGTCGGTGGATCACCGGACAAAGATAAGTTTTTATATTTTTTGACGAGGGTCCGCTACAAAATAGCAAAAATATTATTTAGGTCAGGTTTAAGTGAAATAGTTGCCTATGCCGCAGCATCCAGGGCCACCCCGGAACTTATCAGGCAGGCCGTTAAAACAAAGGCAGATTTATATATCGGGCATAATTTGGGTGCCTTGCCGGCAGCCGTGGCCGCGGCAAGGAAGAATGATGCTAAAGCGGGTTTTGATGCCGAGGATTTTCATAGTGAGGAAATGGATGATGTTCGACATCAAAGAATCGTTGAATTCTTTGAACACAGATGTTTGCCACAATGTGATTATATAACCGCAGCTTCTGGACCAATAGCCCAAGCTTACGCGCAAAAATACGGCTTTCCTGAGCCGGTGGCGATTTTAAATGTTTTTCCTCTCAAATTTCTTCAAGAGGGAGCTAAACAGTCAAACCCTGATCTTTTATTATATTGGTTTTCACAAACTATTGGGCCGGGGCGTGGTTTAGAAGACGTGATAGAGGCTATGGGGAAAGTGAAAAAAAAGGTCCATTTGTATTTACAAGGTCAAATCAGTCCAGATTATCGTTCTCAGTTAACGGCACTTGCTGTCCAAAACGGTGTCCCGGAAAATAAAATCCATTTTTTAAGTCCATGCCCGCCGGATGATTTATTCAAGAGCGCGGCCCAATTTGACGTTGGTCTAGCTATAGAGTTTTCAAAACCTCTTAATAAAGATTTGTGCCTTCCAAATAAAATTTTAACTTATTTATTGGCAGGACTGTCAGTCATTGCCACTGAAACTAAAGGACAGAGACCCATTATAGAATCAATAGGCAAAGCCGGCTGGATGTATCCTGCAGGCGATATTGGATCATTGGCCGCCAGGATCGAGTTTCTGTGCGAGAACAGGGAAGAATTAAAAAATTCCAAGTCAGAAGCATTAAAGCAAGCCAGGGAAAAATATAATTGGGACATCGAGAAGAAAAAATTCTTACGAATAATAGGTGACGTGGTTTTCCCCCAGGTTGGATGATATGACCGATAGAACAATATATATTGCCTGCGCCAGCGACAAGAATTTTGTTATGCCCCTTACCGTGATGCTTGTATCATTGTTCACGCATCTGGATCAGTCAAGAAAGGCGGTTGTTTATATTTTGGATGGCGGTATAAGTACTCTGGGCCGGAATAATCTGCTTAAATCCCTGAAAGCAAAAAATGCCGACATCAGGTTTATAAAGATCAGCGACCATAACCCTTTAAACGGCATGATCGTTTCAGGCCACATATCAATAGCATCGTACTACAGGCTCATGATCCCTTCCCTGGTCCCGGAAAATATCAAAAAAATAATTTATTTGGATGCGGACCTTATATTAAACGCAGATATAGCAAGGTTGTGGGACATTGATATCGCAGAAAAAGATGTGCTTGCGGTACAGGATCAAGCCAAAGACTTTCTATATGTTTCTTCTCCCGGAGGCCTGCTCAATTATAAAGAGTTAGGCTTAAATCCGGCCAATAAATATTTTAACGCAGGGGTGCTGGTGATGAACCTTGATAACTGGCGAAAGGACAGTCTATCGCAGAAGGTCATTGAGTATATACAGGAAAACAGAAAATACATACGATGGTGGGACCAGGATGGCATGAATGCGGTTTTAGCCAATAAATGGGGAGAGTTGGACCATCGGTGGAACCTGGTCATCAATATATTTTTAAATCCCACATGGGAACAAGGCCCTGTTAAAGACAAAAAGCAATATGATGAGTTAGTGGGCCATCCTTATATCGTACACTTCGTTTATCGTGATAAACCTTGGAAATATGGATACAAATACCCTTATCTGGATTTATTTATAAATTATCTAGCCAGGACCCCATGGTACTGGCCATGGAAAATACGGATGTGCTGTGAGCATGTCCTCAGACCCATTAAGCGGTTCATTGTGTTAAGGATCAAAGAATTCAATGCTAACATCAGTCAAATGTCCGGTTTGCGGAACAATTTGTTCTGATCCGCCTCTTTACAGGTACACGACTGAGGAAGCGGCAGCTCATTTTTGTCCGGTGACCCGTAATGCGGACCGGCATTTCCGTCTAAAAGCCGTTATCAGCAGATTATGGCAAGGAGAAGAATGTGTTATTCTCCGTTGTAAAGAGTGTCAATTTGCTTTTGGCCATCCTTTTGTAGGCGGTGATGAGGCATTTTATAGTATTCTTCATGAACAACAGGGGTATCCAAATTGGCGATGGGATTATGATATAGCCCTCTCCGAAGCTTTAAATCCATTGGGGAAAGGGCGGATCCTTGATATAGGCGCCGGTACAGGAGTATTTCTGCGTAGCCTTAAGCAAGGGTGGGAATGTTACGCGTTGGAAGGCAGTGATACCACCAGAGGACCTCTGGAGGCTTGCGGGATCCGTGTTTTCCGTGATTTGACGGTAGCCGCCAAATCTGAAACAGGGAGCTTCCAAGTCATTACGTTATTTCAAGTCCTTGAGCATATCGCGGAGTTCCGTTCAATATTAGCTCAATGCCGTCAACTTTTATGTGAAGGCGGGCGGTTAATGGTCACGGTACCGGATGGCGACGCGATGATCCTTCAGGAAAAATTGACCGGTTGTCCGGATATGCCGCCAAACCATATCAACAAGTGGACGCCCCACAGCCTGTCACGGGTATTACAGGAGGCCGGATTTCATCCCCAGCAAGCCATTTTTGAACCATCCTCATGGGGTAAATTGGGAAATGCCCTGTATCTGCGTGTCATGGCTGATTCTGCTAACAAAAAATCATTGGCGGCACAGGTTTATCGGGTCTCCTATAAACCATTGCGGGTTTTGCTGTTAAGCGCTTTAGGGCTGCCGGCATTGATACGCATGCTTCCCTATGTACAGCAATTAAAAAAAGGCGGTGCTTTTGCAATGGTAGCCATTGCCTAAAGGTCAAAAGATTTTAAGTTAGATGTATTAAAGTATATCAGGGGAGGATATAATTAAGACATTGGCAAGAAAAATTTTTAAGGACAATGCCCAAAAAAATACTCATCATAAGCCCTCATTTTCCACCCATCAACGCCCCTGATCACCAGCGAGTACGGATGATGTTGCCTTATTTAACTGAATGCGGATGGCAAGCGCACATATTAGCTGTCAAGCCGGATTCTGTTCAAGGGGTCATGGACCCTTTTTTATCAGGCTCAATTCCTAAGGACTGTCAGATAACATATACAGACGCGCTGCCGATAAAATATACCCGGTTGATCGGTATCGGGACCTTGGGTTGGCGATGCCTGCCCTTTATATTCAAAGCAGGCAGCAGGCTCCTTAAAGAACAAAAGTTTGATTTGATATTGTTTTCCACCACGGTGTTTCAGGTTTTTTCTCTGGGGCCCCCATGGCTCAAAAAATTCGGCGTGCCCTACATTATTGATTTGCAGGACCCCTGGCTAAGTCCGTATCAATACAAAGACCCGCCCGGAGGGAAGTTTAAATACGGGGCAGCGCAATTCTTTGCGAGGATATTTGAACCACCGGTCATGAAAGATGCGGCCGCCATCATTACGGTCTCGCCCGAATATCCTAAGATGCTCCTTAAACGCTATCCTTTTCTCAATGAAGATAAATTCAGTGTGGTCCCTTTTGGCGCTCCGCAGAAGGATTTTGAGCTGTTGCCTTCCCTGGGAGTCAGGCAGGATATTTTTGATCCCCAGGACGGCAAACAACATTGGGTTTATGTCGGCCGGGGCGGATCGGACATGGCTTTTAGCTTGCGCGGCTTATTTTCAGCCGTTAAAACACAAAGGGAAAAAAATCCTGGGCTTTGGAAATCCATAAGGCTTCATTTTATCGGCACCAGCTATGCTTCCAGGGACAGGGCTCAGAAAACAGTTGAACCGATCGCCCAAGAATCAGGGGTCGGGGATTTGGTCGAGGAATACACCACGCGGGTGCCTTATTTTGAAGCATTGAAGATATTATGTGACAGCCATTGCATCATGGTCATCGGATCGGACGATCCTGCTTATACAGCATCAAAAATTTTCCCTTATATCCTGGCCCAAAAGCCGCTTCTGGCCATTTTTCATGAGCAAAGTTCCGCCGTGCGGATATTAAATGAATCAGTCAATGCCCAGGTCGCGGTCTTTGATTCTTCTTTCAATTCAAAGGTCATTGAGGAAAAGGTATCGGGCAGGATCGATTCTCTGTTGTCCGGGGGATTGAAAGACCGGCAGGAAATAAACTGGAACGCGTTTAATCAATATACGGCCTTTGAAATGACCCGTCGATTATGCGGGGTTTTCCAGACATAACGGATCTATGCGTAAAAAACAATCAAATTTAAAAGTCGCGTTTTGGTACATTGCTTTGGTTTTTTGTATCTATTTTACGGTGAATGTCAAGGTCTCTTCTCCCACTATCATTCTGGGGGGGCTCATGATCTTGGTCACTGTCCTGTATTCCGGTTATCTTTGGATTGCAAGAAATGCGTACGGCCTTCCCATATTTCCCATATTCTCATTTACTTTCATTTTTAAATACGCCTTACCTGTCGTCAGTAATTCCCTGATGATAAGGCTTTATACTCCGGGAAATAAATTTTATGCCGCTTTCACGGCAACGCTTTTTTTGTTGGCGGGGATAATAAGTTGGTCTTACTTTTTATATAAAAAGCCCCATCCTCCCAAGCGTTTTTTGTCTCTTCCGGACAATGCGGCTTCCATCAATACTTTTTTGGCGATCCTGTCTTTGGACTTGATCTTAAGAATGAACCAGATGGGTAATTGGTTTTATTTAGGGATTGCCTTGCAAAACTTTCTTGAACTTGTTTCCATAGGCACAGGTTTATTGGCGGTGTTCTTCCTTTCATACCGGTGGGGGACAGGAGAGCTTAAAAAGCGGAAATTTATCTTTCTTTTTCTTTTTGCATGGCTTCTTGTCGCTTCGGCCATGAACTTTTATTTGATTGACGCCATGACTGTTTCCATTGCCATGGTCGCGGGTTACTTTTTGGGAAGCAAGAGAATCCCTGTTATTTTGATTTTACTGTTACTTTTTCCTATTTTCTTCCTGCAGTACGGTAAAGCAACAATGCGGGAAAAATATTGGAATTATGAAGAACACCCTGCCATACAGCCATGGCAATACCCATCGCTGCTTGGGGAATGGTTCGAGAAAGCTGTGAATGAAATAGGATACCGGCAAAATGATCCGATGTACACGAGCCATGTCCAGCCGCTTTTGGAAAGATCTTCCATGATCCAGTTATTATTGATGGTCCAGACCGATACGCCGGATAAAATACCTTATTTTCAGGGGGCGACCTATGCCTATATTTTAGAAAGCATGATGCCGCGTTTTTTAAATCCCCAAAAAGTCACGCCTTTGATCGGAGGCAGGATGTTAAGTGTCCGTTATGGGGTGGTCCCTGAAGACCAGGTGGACACGACGGCCATAGCCTGGGACATATTTATTGAATCGTATGCCAATTTTGGTTTGGTGGGATGCATTGTTTTAGGGTTTCTTTTAGGGGGGGTATTAGGTTATGTTGAATATTGGAGCGCTGGTTTGCCTATCCTTTCTTTCCGTTTCCTTTATGCCTCTATAATACTTTTATTTGCCTTCAAGTCTTCTGAAATGGTTTTAAATACGATCATAGTTTCTTTATTGCAGACGACCGTCGGGCTGGTGTTGATGGCTTTCTTTTTGATGAGGGTCCGGAAAATCAGGTCTATTTTTGGCCATCACGAGCAAGTGCCTTCTTGGATGAGAGTCAAAAATCAAGGTTTGGATGTGCAATGAAACCCTATCGTTTGGCTATTATCAGTTCTCATCCGATACAATATTATGCTCCCTGGTTCCGGTATATTCAAAAAGAAACTGATTTTGATATCAAAGTTTTTTATTTAAAAGATTCTCATGCGAAAGCTGATTTTGACCGGGGGTTTAAAAGAGAGGTCCAATGGGACGTGCCTTTGCTGGAAGGTTATGGGTTTGAATTTATCCAGAAGGGAAGGCTTAAAGGAGTTGTCAAGGGGTATTCTCCCCAAGCGGTCCTTCTTATCGGGTATAACGATCCTGTGTTGTATAAATTTATATTTAGCTGGGACGCTAAATATTCGCCGTTGATTTTTAAAGGCGATTCACACCGTCTCATTGTACCCAAAGGCCTCCAAGAATCCTTAAGGCGCAGTTTTATTTCTTTTGTTTTTAAGCGTTTTTCAGCTTTTCTTTATGTAGGAAAGGCCAATTACGAATATTTTCGTTATCATGATGTCCCCCAAGAAAGACTTTTTGTTTCGCCTCACGCGGTGGATAACCAAAGGTTTTTTTTTCAAGATGCTAAAGCCCATCAAGAGGCCCGTGAATGGAAAAAGGAGTTGGGCATTCCGGTAAATCACAGGGTAATTTTATTTGCGGGTAAGTTTGAGGATAAAAAACGCCCGTTAGACCTTTTGGTCGCGTTTTTAGAAGCCCATTTGACCGATGTTTCATTATTATTTGTAGGTTCCGGTCATTTGGAAGACCAAATGAAACAGGCTGCCCAACATCATAAAAATATTTATTTTGCGCCTTTTCAAAATCAGAGCTTTATGCCCAGGACATACGCTGCAGGTGATTTGTTTGTTTTGCCGAGTTTTGGTAAATCTGAAACATGGGGGCTAAGCATCAATGAGGCCATGTGTATGTCCAAACCGGTGATTGTGAGTTCTCATGTTGGCTGCGCACGGGATTTGGTCTATCCCGGGAAAAATGGTTTGGTTTTTCCGGCCGGGGATGTCAAAGAGTTGGCCGCATCCTTAAAAAAGGCGTTTTCCGATGAAGCGCTTCTTGGGGAATGGGGAAAAGAGGGCCGCAGGATAATAGAACAGTATAGTTATAAACAAGCGACCCAAGGGCTTGTTGACGCGTTTAATTTTTTAATAAGGTAGGCGAACATGTGCGGGATATGCGGGACCATTGGTTTAAAAAATAACGAGGCTGTCAGCCGGATGGTCAAAAGCATGGCCCATCGCGGGCCGGATGATGCCGGCATGTGGGAGTCGGAAGGTGTCTGTCTTGGGCATACGCGTTTGTCCATCATTGACACATCTGCCTGCGGGCATCAGCCTATGTGCAATGAAGACGGGACTGTCTGGATCGTTTTTAACGGCGAGATATATAATTTTGGGGAACTCAGGAAGGAATTGATCAACAAAGGCCACCGGTTCCATTCATCGACCGATACTGAAGTCATTATTCATTTGTATGAAGAGATGGGCGAGGCGTGTTTGTCTAAATTACGGGGGATGTTCGCGTTCGCCATTTGGGACATGAAGCAGAAAAAGCTTTTTGCCGCGCGGGACCATTTAGGCATAAAACCTTTTTTCTATGCTTTTGACAAAGGCGTATTTGTTTTCGCCTCTGAGCTGCGTTCCCTGCTCTCAAGCAGGGCCATCAGCAGGGATGTTAATCTCGATGCCGTACATGATTATTTTGTATATGGTTCAGTACAATCACCGGATTCATTGATTCAGGGAGTAAAGGAAATCCCATCCGGACATTATCTTGTTTTAAAGAATGAAGAATTGATCTTAAGACAATATTGGAGGATCGATACACGGGCATTTTCAGACTTTAAAATTAGTGAGAGGACGTTCAAGAATTCTGTCTCACAGGCCCTGGAAAGGTCTGTTAAAAGCCAATTAGTGAGTGATGTCCCTCTGGGGGTCTTTTTGAGCGGCGGCATTGATTCAAGCATACTCAGCCTGTTGGCGCAATGGAATTCCGTCAAGCCGATCAGGACGTTTTCCGTCATATTTGAAGAAAGTGAATTTAATGAAGACCGTTATTCTTCAGCAATGGCTGAAGCTTTGGGGACGCAACATACGAAAATTTTTATAAACCCCGCTGAAATCATCAAAGACATCCCCGCGATTTTGGACGCGATGGACCAGCCCAGTTGTGACGGCTTTAATACGTATGTCATATCAAAGGCGGTCAAGAACGCGGGGATCAAGGTGGTATTGTCCGGTATTGGAGGCGATGAGCTTTTCGCCGGTTATCGTCATTTTTCCGATTTACCGTTCTTATTTGCCTTAAATAGAAAAATGGGTTTCATTCCTTGGGAAACCCGGCGCCGCTTTGGGCTGTTTTTGTCCCGGAAGTTCAAGCATCGCTTCGCCCAAAAGGCCATACAGTCTCTTTTGGCATGCAAGGATTTGACTGATATTTATTTGTTAAAAAGGTCTGTGTTCTTTAATGATGATGTCCGTGCGATCCTGCCGTCGGTGTCCAGGGACCCGCGTTCATTTTATAATCTTGACATTCCTCAAGATGACGTGGTTAATATTTTGTCTTATCTTGAGATCACGACATATTTACAAAACACCCTGCTGACGGACGCGGACAGGATGAGCATGGCCAATTCCATTGAGATCAGGCCGCCATTCCTGGACCATCTGTTTGTTGAAAATATTTTCAGATTACCCGGATATTTAAAGCTTAGATTTAAGGGAGGAGCTAAGGGGTTGCTCGTGTCTTCTTTAAAAGATGTGCTGCCTCAATCGATCGCTAAGCGGCGTAAACATGGGTTTATTTTTCCTTTTGATTCATGGCTCAGGGATGGGGCGCTTAAGGAATATTGCGCGGACACCATTTTGATGGCCAAAGATGTCCCTTTTATTGATAAAGAGCACATTAATAAAATATGGCAGGGATTTTTGAAAGATTCCAAAGAACATAATTATTCAGCTGTTTTAACCATCGTTTCTTTTATCAATTGGTACAAAAAGAACATAGGCCCATGAAAAAAGTCATTTTTTTGGTTTCGGGGATTTTTCAAATCGGCGGCATCCAGAAATTCAATGACTGTTTTCTCAATGCCCTTATTGACCAGTTTCCAGACTGTCAGGTAACGATATTATCCTTGAATGACTCTCCCAGGAACTTGCCGCCATATCCCCCCAATGTCCATATCCATTGCTTCGGGGACATTCCATCGACTGCTTACCGTAAGGCGATCTTCGGGATTTTGTTTTCCCAGTTGTGCCGCCAAGAGATTGACCTGATTATTTGCGGGCACGTGCATTTTTCCACCCTTTGTTTATTGATGAAAGCCATTTTTAAAAAGCCATTCATGGTTATCGCTCATGGCATTGATGTCTGGGGCCTGAAGCGCGGGTTAAGGTATCAGTGTTTAAAGAACGCGGACCTTATAATGACGGTGAGCCAATACTCACGTTTGAGGATGTTTGTTAACGGCATTGCCCCGGATAAAATAAAATTACTTTTTAATACAGTGGATACAGGCTTTTTTTTTCCTAAGCCTTTTAAGCAGTCGCTTATCAATGATCTGGGCCTAAAAGGAAAAAAGGTCCTTTTAACGGTCTCCCGCATGGACCGGGCGGAATTATATAAAGGACATACGCAAGTTTTAAAAGCATTGCGGATACTTAACGATGATTATGTCTGGATCATCGCCGGTTCCGGGAACGCGGAGCCGTTAATAAAAAAGCGGGCTTCCCAATTAGGAGTAACGCATAAAACGAGGTTCGTCGGTTCTCCCGACGCAGCGGCATTGGTCGATCTTTACAATCTTTGTGATGTTTTTGTCTTGCCGAGTAAAAAAGAAGGGTTTGGCATCGTTTTTCTTGAAGCCATGGCTTGCGGCAAACCTGTTATCGCGGGCAACAGGGATGGCAGCCGGCAAGCTTTGCTTAACGGGGAATTGGGTTTTTTGGTTGACGCGGATGATCCAAAGGAAATTGCGCAGGCCATAGAAGCGGCTTTTGATCCTTCAGATAAACGGACCAATGCTTCCTATTTAAGGAGCATGGTCGAAAAGAATTTCGGACTTATTCCGTTTAGAAACAGGGTTAAAGAGATATTGGGACAGTATTTATCTGAGAGTAAACAAAATGACAAAGATCTCATGATGAAAAAAATTGTATTGTTATCTCCTGAGATCATTAAATTTGGAGGCATCCAGAAATTTACCAGCTGTTTGCTGGCTGCTTTGGCCAATGAATTCCCCGGCTCCCGGATAACAGTATTTTCATTGAATGATTCGCGGGTTGATGGGTCAAAATTTCCTGCGAATGTCCAGATACATTGTTTTAGAGGTTCCCGGTTTGGTCTCAGTGCTCAATTGTTTCATTATTTATCTCAAGAAAAACCCGATCTTGTCATTTGCGGTCATGTCAATTTCGCTGAACTTGCTTTGTATATGAGATTTATTTTTAAAACACCTTATGCCGTTGTCACTTATGGTAAGGAGGTATGGGATTTACAATGGGGGTTAAAATATCAGGCCCTGAAGAAGGCGGACCTTATAACTACGCTTAGCCGCTACACAGCTTCAGGCATGATCAGCCATGGCGTTCCTGAGAAAAAAATTGTTATACTTTGGTGTACGGTAGATACGGATTTTTTTATTCCCAAGAGGCGGGATCCTGTTCTTATGGCGGAATTGGGTTTAGAAGGCAAGAAAATCATTTTAACGGTTTCCCGTTTAGCGATCTCGGAATTACGTAAAGGGCATGCCCAGGTATTAAAATCTTTGCAAATGTTAAATGATGATTACGTTTGGATCGTCGCGGGTTCCGGTGATGTTGTACCCTTGCTTAAGCGGCAGGCCCAGGAATTGGGTGTTACCCATAAAGTCAGGTTTGTCGGCGCTCCGGATACGTCAAAATTGCTTGATTTTTACAATCTTTGCGATGTTTTTATTTTAGCGAGTAAAAAAGAAGGTTTTGGCATCGTTTTCATTGAAGCCATGGCTTGCGGTAAACCTGTGATCGCGGGTAATAAAGACGGGAGCCGGGAGCCTTTGCTTGATGGTGAATTGGGATTTTTGGTTGACCCTGATGCCCCCCCAAGTATAGCGCGGGCCATAGAGGCGTCTTTTGGCCGGTCGGACAAAAGGACAGATCCTGAGTATTTGAGGACCAGGGTCAAAGAGACTTTTGGTTTAGCGGCTTTCAGGAGCAGGGTCAAAGAAATATTCAGTAAATTTTAGGATTGGAACAATATGCGTGTCTGCCATGTCATAGATTCAATGCATAGAAAAATGGGAGGGACCTCGTTTTCTGTGGCCGAGCTCACTGAAGGATTATCGGACCAGGGGATTGCCACCAGTCTTTTTACCATTGATTATAAATTTCTGGGAGAGCAATTAATACCCCCAGGGGTGGATTTACACCGGTTTTCAGGTACGTCTTTAACAAAAAAGTTAGGGGGCATACAACCCTGTTTGCAAAGTTCCCTGGAAAAGGCCACCCAAAACGGGTATCATTTGATCCATAATCACGGCTTATGGCTGTTTGCCAATTTGTATGCCCGTCGGGCAGCGGCCAAGAATAATTTGCCGTTGGTGGTCTCCCCCAGAGGCATGCTGGAATCGTGGTCTTTAAAAAGAGGCCGGTTAAAAAAGAAGCTGGTTTGGTTTTTATGGGAGAAAAGAAATCTTAAAGCAGCCGCGGCTTTTCATGCCACCTCAATGCAGGAAGCTGATTCCATCCGGCAGCTGGGATTTAAACAACCCATCGCCGTTATACCTAATAGCATTGAACTTCCTTCTTTAGAGGGTCTTGCCCCACGGGAAACGCTGGAAACAGCTTTTCCCCATTTGAAGGCCAAGCAATGGCTGCTTTTTATGTCGCGGATACATCCCAAAAAAGGTTTGGAGGAGCTTTTAAGTGTCTGGAAAGAGTTGGAAGGGAAGTTCCCGCAATGGCATTTGATCATTGCCGGATCGGACATTACCGGCTATGGCCGCCAACTTAATGCTTTTATAGGACAAAATTCTTTGCAGGAGAGGGTGACCTTGACCGGAATGCTGACAGGATCTCCCAAAGAAGCGGCTTTAGGGAACTCTTCTCTTTTTGTATTGCCGACCCATTCCGAAAATTTCGGGCGGGTCATCGCCGAATCATTGTCTTACGCGGTGCCTGTCATTACAACCAAGGGATCTCCTTGGGAGGATTTGGAGAAATATCGATGCGGTTGGTGGATACCCGATGATCAGCAAGCTCTTCAAAGGGCTTTATTACAGGCCCTTGGGACACCCCGGGAAGAATTAAAGCGAATGGGGCAAAGGGGAAGGGATCTGGTCAAAGAAAAGTACGGGTCCAAAGATTGCGTCCGGCAAATGATAAATGTTTACAAGTGGCTTATTGACGGCGGTCAAGCGCCTTCTTGCATCAGGCTTTAAGAAAATTATAGGAGAAAGACTATGCCGCAAAAGGTCCCTGTTTCAGTCTTGCTCATCGTCAAAAACGAAGAAATGAATATCCGTCACTGCCTGGAAAGCACCAAGTGGGCTGACCAGGTGATTGTCGTCGATTCGCAAAGCACGGACAAGACCGTGGAAATCGCTAAAAAATATACCCGTGATATTTACCAGTTTGTTTGGGACGGGAAATTCTATAAAAAACAGTGGGCATTCGACCATGTGAAATTTTCCCATGACTGGATTTTGATGATAGACGCGGACGAAAGGGTCACGGAGGGATTTAGAAATGAAATTGAATCCATCGTTGCGGACAGCAGCAATGCAGCGGCAGGTTATATTGTCCGCTATGACTATTGGTTTTTAGGGCGGTTTATTAAATTCGGCGATCCGGTCAGAAAGATCATTTTATTCAGGAAATCAAAATCATCGTTTGAGCCTTTTAAGGTCGCGGGACGGGAAAGCATTAAAAATATAAAGCTTGAAACAGGGCATGAATTGCCCATTATCAAAGGCAAAATTGATTTTGCCCGAAAGCGCATGCTGCATGCCGATCAAAGGCCTTTATATGATTATTTTGACAGGCATAACCGTTATTCCACCTGGGAAGCGGAGCATCTCTTTATGAAATTTCATCTGCAGGATGCCATTGAGTCGAACACAGTCGATAGTCCGGTAAAATTACGGCGGTTTTTTAAAAATATTTTTATGCGCCTGCCGTTTAAACCGTTTGTTTATTTTTTTTATGGTTATATTTTTCGTCTGGGATTTCTGGACGGCTATCCGGGGCTTTGTTACAATGTATGCAAATCCATCTACGCTTATCAAATCGCCCTTAAATTCTATGAGCTCAAATTAAGGGCCAAAGGGGATGTGCCGTGCCAACAGTCTCTTTAGGGAATTATAAAAAGGTCAACGACCTCGCCGGGAAACCTGCGCTTATTGTTGTGTTATGGGAGTTGGCCAGCTTTTTGACATTAAGAAACAGATTATGCGCCTCCAGCGGCTTAAAGAAGGTTATTTTGACTGCCTTTGGGGCCAAAATCGGCCATGGGGTGGTGATCAAACAAAGCGTTGCCGTCAAATATCCCTGGAAACTCACCATCGGGGCCAATAGCTGGATCGGCGAAGGGGTTTGGATCGATAATATGGCCGGCGTTGATATCGGGGATGATGTTTGTGTATCACAGGGGGCCTATCTGTGTACCGGCAATCATGATTGGTCAAAATCCGATTTCCCTTTAAAGGCCCGGCCGATCACAGTTGAAAACGGCGTTTGGATAGGGGCCCGCGCTATTGTCTGCCCTGGCATGAGGCTGGCAACGCATTCGGTGGTCACCGCCGGTAGCGTGGTCACCCAAAATACCCAATCCTATAAGATATACCAGGGTAATCCCGCTGTTTTTGTCAAAGACAGAAAGATAGGATAAGCTTTTGCGCTTTTCGATCATCACCATTTGTTTTAACAGTTGCCTGACGATCGCCGATACAATCAAGAGTGTTGCGGGCCAATCCCATAAAAACATTGAATATATCGTCGTTGACGGCTGCTCGACCGACGGGACAAAAGAAATCATTGGGCATTACTCCGGGAACATCACAAAATATGTTTCCCAGAAAGACAATGGTTTATATGACGCGTTGAATAAAGGGATTGCCCTGGCCACAGGGGATGTCATCGGTTTTTTGCATGCCGATGACCTTTACGCCGATGAAAAAGCCGTGGAAAAAGTGGCCGCTCTCTTTGACAAAGAAAAGACGGACAGCGTCTATGGTGATTTGGTCTATGTTAACAGCCGGGATACCCAAAAAGTGGTGCGTTATTGGCACGCCGGGAAATTAAGTATTGGGAAATTGAAACTCGGCTGGTTTCCCCCGCACCCGGCGTTTTTTGTCAAAAAAAACATTTATGTCCGCTACGGCGGTTTTGATACGGGCTTTAAAATAGCGGCGGATTATGACATCATGCTGCGTTTTCTTTTAGACAAAAGGATAAGCAGCGCGTATCTTCCGCAAGTCCTGATAAAAATGCGTTTAGGTGGGGCCAGCAACCGTAATTTGCAGAACCTTTATAGAAAAAGTTCGGAGGATTTGGCGGTAATGAGGAAGCATGCCGTTGATTTTCCTTTGCTGGCCCTTTTGTTGAAAAATATTTCCAAGATACCGCAGTTTATAACCAAGAGGTGAGATCATGGCTGGGGTCATTTCCCGAAGAAGCGTATTGTTGATGTTTTCGGACATCATGGTGATCTATAGTTCCTTTGTTTTTTCAAAATTTTTGTATTTCGGCCTTTTTAATTTACATATCCCTTTGTTTAATTTGGGCCTGGTCTGTGGTTTATACCTTTTGATCGGACATATTTTCGATTATTATTCGCCTTTCCGTTACTTTAGGGCCCCGGCAGTGCTCGCAGAAGTGCTGGTGATCGTCCTTATTCCCTTTGGCTGCATGACTGTTTTGTTTTATTTTTTTCCCCATTTTAGGATCCCCGGTGTTCTTTTCTTGAGTGAGAATCTTTTCATTTATGCCGGACTGATTTTTGTCCGGTTGATTTATAACGAGTTATTGGGTTCGAGGATCACTCAAACACGGACCTTGATCATCGGTGACGGCCTTTGGCTAAAGGAAATGGCAGTCCTGCTTGAGAAGACCGTTTATACCACTATCAATGTGGTGGGGGTGGCTGTGCCGGAAAATATTGAGAATAAGCTCAAAGACATCGGGGACACTCCTATTTTGGGGACAATAAGTGATATCAAAGGGATCATTGACCGGGAAAAAATCGGCTGTGTCATTCTGGCGATGGAAGAAAAAACACGAAGCATGGAAAATGAGATCATCGCCACCCTTTATGAGAAAGACGTCCACATCCTTAGTTCCTTGAATATTTATGAGCAGATAACGGGCCAGGTGCCTTACCATTATTACCGCGGTGGGCATTTTTTAAGCCTGGCCGAGCAGATCGGCAGCAATTTTTATTTAATGTTTAAGAGGTTTTTTGACATTATAGGGGCCCTGCTTATCGGTCTTGTTTTTTCGCCTGTTTTGATCATCGTCATGTTCCTGCTTTCGATGGAATTCAGGAGTTTTTCAAAAGTGATCTTTTCCCAGGAGAGGATTGGCAAGGGCGGGAAAATGTTCACGATATATAAATTGCGGACGATGATGGACATGCCGGACGGTCAAAAAGCAGTGACCAGGGTCGGTCAGTGGGTCAGAAAATTCCGCATCGATGAAGTGCCGCAGTTTATCAATATCTTAAAAGGACAGATGAGCCTCATAGGCCCCAGGCCGGAAATGCCCTATTTCGTGGCCTATTGCCGGAAAACCATCCCTTTTTATAATGTCATCTTTTCCGTGCGTCCGGGCCTCACCGGATGGCCCCAGGTCAGGTTTAAACATACGGCCAATTTGGAAGACTATCAAACGAAATTTTCTTATGATCTTTATTATTTAAAATATTGTTCGATCACCCTGGATATCATCATCCTTTTTGAAAGCGTCAAAGTGGTCCTCTTCGGAAGAGGCAAGTAAAAATCTTGCAAAACTTCTTGTAAGCGCCTGCCATCGAAGGTATCTTATTAATATAAAGTATATAGAACCCATGCTAACCAAGCGATGGTATGCCCGAATCATTAAGCAAATGTTTTTTGATCATGTTTTTTTTGTTTTTTTGCCTGCGGCAGGGTCTATGCCGACGAGAATGTGTCTTTTGATAAATTAAATTTTGAAGCGGAAAAACTGGATCAGTCACCGATGGAGAATGCCCAAACTGCTCCGCAGGAGTCAACACAGGTCCAAGGCCAGAATAATCCCGCGGCAACGCCTCCCAGCACGTCAGTCGGGCCGTCTTACGAGCCCTGGCAATTGCGTACCCAGTTCAGGTCCGGGGTCACTTTTTATAATAATTTCTTTAGCCTGCACCGTGACCCTAAAGGTGAGATCGTTTTTCAAAACGGGCCGATCTTTTTGTTTTCCAATAGAAGCTCTTCTTTTCGTTTCAACATTGATTATGAACCGACTTACCAAGCCTATTACAGGAATTATAAGGATGACAGTTTAGACCAAAGTTTAACGGCCACTTACAATCGTCAATTCGGAAGGTTTTACGATAAAGGAAGTGAGCTTTTAAGTTATTCGAGTGAAACCCAAACAGTGGAAAATGCCGTGAGGACAAAAGTATTGGCAAATACTTATGGTAATGAATTGGGCTACAATATTAACAGATACTTTTCTGCAGCTGTAGTTTATCAAAATAATGTTTACCATTACTTTAATCCCGTGTACAGCAGCAGCAGTTATATTGAAAATACTGTTGGTCCCAAAATCTATTATCATCTGCGCCCCAAGCTGGATCTCTATGTTCAGTCCGCGTATTCTGTTTATAGATACAATCATGATGCCTCAAGAAATGCGGATGATGTGGCTACGACCGTCGGGATTGAGGGGACCTTAAGCAAAAAGACTTTTGTTCTAATTCAAGGCGGTGTGCAATCGGGAACTCAGAATAGCGGGCAGAATGGTTTCGTGGCGGAAGCAATGGTTGAGCACCGCTTTACTCCTAAAACAGACCTAACATTGACTGTTAATAGAGGCTCACAGCAGTCGACGTCTACGGCAGGGGCCTTTGACTATTGGCTTCTTTCATCCCAATTAAATTATAAATATTCGCCTAAAACAACAATTTCATTCTTTGCCAGTTGGCAAAACAACAGTTACGCAAACACCACTACAAATCCGCTTACGATGATCACCATTCCTCAAAATACCGAGGATTATATTAATATTGAGACTTTGACTTTAACTTATGATCTTACCAAAAAGATAACTTTAAAAGGGATCATTTCCCGTCAACAACAGCTTTCAAACTTTAAACAATTTGATTACGAAGATTATACGTTTGAATTATCTTTAATCTATGCTTTCTAAAAAAATATCCATCCTTGTTTTTTTAAGTTTTATTTTAATCTTTTTTACCACCGGCCTTCCTGTAGAAGCACAGGGAGTAAAAGTCAGGGAGAACGTTATCCGTGTTGACGATGTTGTTAAAATCGAGGTCTATGGAGAAAATGACCTTTCCGGTGAGTATATCGTCAATAAGGCCGGGCAAATTTCTTTTCCCTTGATAGGTGATGTCAAGGTGGAGGGTTTAACTATAAACCAGGCCAAGGACCTGCTGGAAGGGAAATTAAAAAAGTACATTTTAAACCCGCAGATCATTTCCATCCTTCGGGAAAGCCAAACACAGACCAATGGAAACGGAGGCACCCAAGGCGTTAACGTCAGTATTTTGGGTGCTGTCACCAGGCCGGGGGCCTATCCAAGCTACCCTGACCTGACTTTAATGCAGCTTATCGCCTCCGCCGGAGATTTTACAAAAGAAGCGGATGTGCATCATGTCCATGTCCTTCACATCAAGGAAGACGGCAGTAAGGAAATCCTGAATGTGGACGCCGAGAAAATCCTTAAAGGCCTTTCGCAGGACCCTCTGCTCAATGAGGGTGACGTTATTTCCGTCCTTTCCAGGAACCAGACGGGGGGGGATGAAAGCGTCACGATTTTAGGTGCTGTCGCGCATCCCGGCGCTTATCCAAGCAGCCCCGGCATGACCTTGATGCAGCTGGTAGCCTCTGCGGGGGATTTTATCAAGGGGGCCGATACACGACGGGTCAATATCCTGCGGTCAAATGATGACGGCAGCAAAGACCTTTTATACGCGGATGCCGGGGAAATTTTAGGCGGAGCGGCGGCGGACATCCCGCTTAATGACGGCGATATCGTTTCCGTCAAGGAAAACGTCCAGGATAATTTTGTCGTGTTGATAGGCCAGGTCAATAAACCGGGCACCTATGAATACCAGGCGGGAATGACCTTGCTGGGATTGATCGCCAATGCCGGGGATTTTACGGAACTGGCCAACAAAACGCGGATCAAGATCATCCGCAAACAAGGCGCAAAATCGCAGATCATGGTCGTTGATGTCCGCAAGATTTTAAACGGCAGATCCGCCGACATCGTCCTTGAACCCGATGACGTGGTCAGCGTACCGGAGACCTTCTTCTAAATGACAAACCCTTCGAGTGAACCACTCAGCAGTCAGGCGGACAATGAAGCGGAAGGCTTGATCGACTGGGGGATCGTTTTTCAGATCCTCTATGATTCGTCTTTAAAAATACTGATCGCCACCCTCATTGCTTTAATTATCGGCATCATTTACAGTGCCCGTTTGCCCAATGTTTATACGGCAACGACAAATCTCCGCGTTGAAATGCTCAATGATTACAGCGATGTGATTTATAAAGAATTTTCGGCGAAGTTCGAGGGTGAAGACCGTCTTACTTATTATGGGACACAACTTGAGCTTTTGCAAAGCGACACCATCATCGGAGAAACAGTCAAAGACCTGCATTTACGCGAACGCTTCCACTTTGAAACAACGGAGCAGGCCATCCTGAAATTAAAAGAACAGATCAATGTCAGTTTGATCCATGGGACTGAAATCCTCTCCATTGTCGTCAATGACCACGACCCTAAAATGGCCGCCGCCATTGCCAATACCATCGCTAAGAATTATATTAAGATGTCATCGGAAAACCGCGTGCGTGTCCCCAAAGAATTGATGAAAATGATCTCCAGCAACGGGGAAATTTTGGTGGACAGTGAGTTTCTAAACCAACCGCAGCCGGGGACGAACGAAGCCCATCTTACGGCCCTTCCTACCTTGACCCAGGACCCGATCCTGACCAAATTAAAACAGGATTTATTGGATGTGCAGGACCAAATCAAGCTGTTGTCTTCCCGGTATACCCCGGCGTATCCGGAAATCGTGGCCTTAAATCAAAAAGAGGGATTATTGGAACAGCAGATATCTGCACGGACCAAACACCTGCTGGATGCCTTGGCATCGGTCATCAAGGGAGATTTTAACGTTAACAATGTCACCGTCGTGGAAAAGGCCTTCCCTCCCCGCTTCGCGTCAGGCCCCAAACGCAAGCACATCACCTTTTTGATAACTATTGCGGGATTCGCGGCTTCCGTGTGCTTTATTATCTTTTTTTCTTATATTCACCGGAAGGTTGAACGGGCGGAGGACTTGAGGCTTATCCCGGACGTGGCTTTTTTAGGTTATGTCCCTGAAATCTTCATTCCTAAACAGGAAAAAGAGAACTCACGCCAGTATATTATCAAACAACTGCATATGGATTTCCGGCTTTCAGATTCCATCCATGACATACGCAATAATCTACTTTTTTCCATGCCCAAGGGCAAGAACAAGACTGTTCTCTGCTGCAGCTTGTTGCCTGATGAAGGCAAGTCGGTGGTTTCCTGCATGCTGGCCCTGTCAATGGCAAGCGTGGGGGAGAAAATCCTGCTTATCGACGCGGACATGAGGGACCCGTCCATTCATTTGTCTTTCGGGCAGGAAAATACGTTCGGTTTCAGCAACGCTTTGGTGGGAATGAATTCATGGAAGCTTTTATTGAAGACCGTTGAGGATGTGCCTAATTTAAAAGTGTTGTGTGCGGGCAGCAGCGCACCTAACTCAACGGCCTTGTTGAGCACCCCGCAGCTGGTAAAAATGATCGGTGAAATGAAAGAAGAATTCGATCATATTATTTTTGATGCCCCGCCCTTGCTGCAAATCCCGGATGCGTTTGTCATCTCGGAAAAAATCGACGGCATGGTCTTTATCATCAAGGCCGGGAGCGTTGAGGTCAGCCTCATTGATCAGATCAACAGGAAGATCAAATCTTTAAAAATAAATCTGGTCGGCCTTATCCTTAATAAGGTCAATTTAAAGAAGGTGTTCAAAGGCTACTACCAGTCATATTATGGCAGTTATGGTAATAAGAAAAACCAATAGAGTCCTTAATTCAAGATAGAATTTTTGTATTGAAAGTATTCCTGCTGTATCCTGGTTGAAGCAATGGCATAACTTTTAGAAGGATCGCTTATTTGCTTGCCCATGATCAGGCCCAATAAGGAACCTTCTTCATTTAAAACAGGGCCGCCGCTGTCCCCGGGCTTAAGGGGTATGTTCATTTCCAGAAGTTCCACCGTATTCGTGGATGTCTCCCTGAATATGTTGATGATTTGACCGCTCAATTTTCTTTGGGGGTTAAAGCCGGCGTTGGCGATGGCAATAATATTACTGCCTATCTGGATCTCGGAAGGGTCTGCCAAAGAGGCCGCCCTCAAGGGAAAAGGGGTGTTTATTTTTATCAGGCACAGGTCCGCTTGGGATTTACGCAATAGATTGGCTTCAAATATCTCGCCGCCGGAGAGCACCACATAAATATGCTGGGCATCACCGATAATGTGCCTGTTGGTGGCAATGATGCCATCGGAATCAATGATGATGCCTTGCCCGTAACGTTCTTCGGAACCTACGGCGGTTTTGCCGTTTACTGTATGTAAGACCGGTGTATCAACAGCCTTGATGTCTACCAGGGTCGTTTCCAGATTTTGCCTGGGGTTATTATCGGTACGTGATACCAAAACGCCGGGATCCTGCAGGGTTTCCACAGAAAGGGTCTGGGCCCCTACACTTGTGATACCCAGGGCCCAAACCAGGCTGATGCTTATATAAAAGGGCATTCTTTTTAGGTTCAAATTTGCCATATACCTCACCTTTGAAAAGTATATATGGTAAATATAGGGAAGGCGGCCTATAGGGAGCAGGCCCAAGGAAGCGATTTCTTAAAATTCTCTAATTATTTGAATGAGAGCAGGTTAAGTTCAATTTTAAAATCAAAAGAACAAAGAAATAGTGTCCGGAAGCTTGACAATCACAGAGAACTGACAGTAAACTTAAGGAAACCGTATGGTCCATCAATTTTTATGTTTTTCGTTCCTGTTTTTGGCCCTGAACCCTTCTGTATTCGCCCAGGATGACGACATACAAACAAGGGTGGATGACAGGGTCAGTAAGATGCAGGCACAGCTGGATTTAAAAGGCAGCCAGGCAGCAGCCATAAGGCCTATCATCAGGGACTATCTGACCAGGCGTGAAGCAATTTTGCAGGAAACGACAGGAGAAGGGGGCATTGCTGATCATATTGCCTTGAAAAACGTATTAAGGAAATTAAAAGAGGATGAGTACCAGAAATTAAGTAAAATTTTAACCGGAGATCAAATGAAAAAAGTGATTGATAAGGACAATGTGACGGCGGCCCTTAATCCCGATGGCACTGAAAGCACAGTGGATGCCGGTGATAGCTCGGTCTCAATGGGAGCAGGAATGAACCTTAAGTTTTGAAATCAGGATATGGAAAATTTTTATCACTTTTTGGCGATATTTATGTTATAGTATTTCCTTTATAAGTGCTTCTCTAAAATTAATAAGGCTCTTTTACAATGAAGAAAAGGCGTGTAGTTATTACCGGTTTGGGTGTCGTTGCTTGCAACGGTATCGGCTGTGATAATTTTTGGCAGGCTAACGTGCAGGGACGCTCAGGTATCAATACCATCACCCGTTTTGACACGGGATGTTTTGATACCAAAATAGCGGGAGAAATCCGGGATTTTGACCCTTCCCGTTATATGCCCGAAGAGGTGGTCAAAAAAGTTGACCGGTTTGTGCATTTTGGCCTGGCCTGTTCTGAGATGGCCTTGCAAGACAGCAGGTTGGATTTAGGCGGCCAGGATAAGCATAGAATAGGAGTTGTCATCGGTTCCGGTTTGGGCGGGATGATGTTTCACGAAGAGCAAATGGTGGCGATTATTGAAAAAGCCTCCCCCCGCATCAATCCTTCTTCAGTGCCGAGGATATCTCCTAACGCGGTGTCCAGCCATATAGCCATCCGGTATGGTTTTCTCGGCCCCAATATGGTTATCTCGACAGCCTGTGCCTCTGCGAGCCATGCCATCGGCGAGGCTTTTCGCAAGATCCAATGGGGCGATATGGATATATGCGTGACCGGAGGGGTGGAAGCGCCTTTGACACGTTTAAATTTCGGGGCGTATTGTGCTTTAAGGGTGGTGTCCAAGAAAAACGATGTCCCTGAGCAGGCTTCCCGTCCTTTTGATTTGCAGCGTGACGGATTTGTTTTAAGTGAAGGCGGCGGCGGGCTTGTTTTGGAAGAATTGGACCACGCTCTCAAAAGAAATGCGCCGATCTATGCGGAAGTGGCCGGGTATGCCAGTAATTCAGGCGCACGCCATATGGTGATGCCTGATCTAAGCGGTGAGGACGCCTCAAGGGTGATGGCAGATGCTTTGAAGGATGCGCAAAGAGGCCTGGCCGAGGTTGATTATATCAATGCTCACGCTACCTCGACCGTGGCCAATGACCGCGCAGAGACCAAGGCGATTAAAAATGTATTTGGCCAGCAGGCCTATAAGATCCCGGTCTCTTCAACGAAATCCATGATCGGACACAGCCTTGGGGCTGCCGGGGGGATTGAAGCGGTAGTTTGCGCGTTAGCGATCAAGAATAAATTCATTCCGCCGACCATTAATTATAAGCATAAGGACCCGGATTGTGATTTGGATTATGTGCCGCTTGAAGGACGGCGAGCTCAATTGAATACGGTTTTATCCAATTCCTTCGGGTTCGGCAATTGCAACGTTTGTATCGTTTTTTCGGATTTTAATACCTAGGAGAATAAAACCCATGACCTATAGTGAAGTCGAAGCCACGGTCAAAGAAATTTTAGCCAAACAGTTGAGCATGGAAGCGGCAAAGATCAATTTGGAATCGCGTTTGGTCGAAGATTTAGGGGTGGATTCTTTCGGATCCGTGGAAATTGCCTTTGAGTTGGAAGAAAAATTTGAAATAAAAATACCTGACGCCGCGCTTTATGAGGCCAAGACCGTTAAGAACATCGTGGATTACATTGCCGATCAAAAAGGGAGCAAATAACCGTGGCTGTCAGATTTTCAGTTAATATAAAGAATTTATTCAGTCCCAAGGTAAAGTCGGATTTGCCTGACAACGGCTTTGATTTGCCGGGCCAGAATGGGGAAGCCATTATTCTCATCCACGGCATGACCGGCACTCCCCATGAAATGAGATTTTTGGCCAATTATTTAAACCGCCAGGGCTATACTGTTTATTGCCCGCGCCTGGCCAACCATGGGGAGCCTCTCCATATATTGCAAATGAGCAAATGGCAGGATTTTTACCAGACGGTCCGGCAATCGTATCTTCAAATCCGCGGCCAATATAAACATGTTTACGCGGGGGGTCTTTCCATGGGCGCCTTATTGGCCCTGCTTTTGGCGGATGAATTTAAAAGTGAGATCGCCGGCGTCAGTTGCCTTTCACCGACGCTTTTTTATGACGGCTGGAACACGCCCTGGTACAGCTTTTTTTTGCCCTTGGCGTATAAAACGCCGCTGAAGTATTTTTTTTATTACAAGGAAGAACCGCCTTACGGCATTAAAAATAAAGCCGTGCGCCGCCGCATCCATGAATTCTACAGCCGTGCTGATCTTCATAACATGGAGTCAGTCCATCAATTCGGATATCCTTTTTTCCCCCTGACTTTATTGTATCAATTGGAAAAATTGGTAAAACATTTAAGCGGCCGCCTGTACGGCATTTCCGTACCCGTCCAGCTCATCCAGGCCAAGCACGACGATATGAGCAGTGTGCGCAACTCCCAATTTATTTATAACCGTGTACAGTCCAACCGCAAAGAACTGGTCCTTTTGCTCAAATCTTTCCACATCATCACCGCTGATCAGGAACGTAATTCAGTGGCCATGCACATGCAGAGGTTTTTTTCTAAGACAACCTGACCTCACCTAAAAATATGCCGTTTATTAACCGTCTTCAACAGTTGGAAATAAATCCGCAGGTCAAATCACCCCTTGTTTTGTCCAATTGCCGCGTATTTCTGGATTTTGACAACACCATGACC